>Ga0247611_10004758_pt1 | contig 18527 bp, 7 predicted proteins | sample 177DNAGHGhighgp2_FD_192422 | JGI IMG/M metagenome (GOLD analysis project Ga0247611, IMG submission 192422) | Sheep rumen microbial communities from Palmerston North, Manawatu-Wanganui, New Zealand - 1770 DNA GHGhigh gp2 | ecosystem: Host-associated > Mammals > Digestive system > Stomach > Rumen ... | reverse complement strand
CACCAATGGGCAGGGCACCGTCATCCGTCTGCTCTTAGACAAGAAGATGAGCGACAACCGCGAGTACTATAGCCTGCGGGTTCATAACGGTAAAATCACCATTCTGGGAGGCACTCAGGCCGCCTTGATCAATGGCGTGACAACTCTTGTCGCCGCGCTGGATCACAGTAAGGGTCATCGCCTGCAGAATTGCTTTGTCATCGACTGGCCCGACTTCGGCTACCGTGGTGTGATGCTCGACATCGCCCGCAATTTTGTCTATAAGCCAGCCGACCTGAAGCGTACCATCGACCTGCTGGCCTACTATAAGTTCAACGCCATCCAGCTCCACTTTACCGACGACGAGGCATGGCGACTGGAAATCCCCGGTTTCCCCGAACTGACCCAAGTGGCATCGCGCCGTGGTGCTACCCTCGACGAGAAAGGCTTCCTGGCTCAGACCTTTGATGGGAACGGCAATCCTGATGACCTGTCACAGTGTGCCAACGGTTACTTGACACGTGCCGACTTCATTGACCTGTTGCGCTATGCCTGGCAACGCGGCATCCGCATCATTCCCGAGATCGAGACGCCAGGTCATGCACGAGCCGCCATTGTGGCGATGAAGAATCGAGCTGTGAGCAACCCAGCTGCCGAGCAGTTCCGCTTGTGGGACGAGAAGGACGAGAGCGTCTATACTTCAGCCCAGAGCTACCATGACAATGTGCTCAATGTTGCCAGCGACGACGTTTACCGCTTCATTGACCGCGTGGTCGCCGAGTTGCAGCTGATGTATAAGGAAGCGGGCTTGAAACTTGAGATTGTCCACCTGGGTGGTGACGAGGTGGCACGAGGCGCATGGGACAAGAGCCCCGATGTGCAGGCACTCATGCAACGTGAGGGACTCAAGACCCAGCACGACGTACATGCTTACTACCTGAAACGCATCAGTGCCTTGCTTGAAGCTCGCAAAATCCGCATTGAGGGTTGGCAGGAAGTAGGACTTGACAATACGCCCGAGTATAATGCATTGATGACCCCGCGTGTCGCTGGCGTGAACGCCTGGAGCACAGTGGGATCACGCGCCGATGTGCCTTATCGATTGGCCAATGACGGTTATCCTGTCATCCTCTCTAACGTGACCAACTTCTACATGGACATGGCCTACAGCTGGCACCAGAACGAGCAGGGACTGCACTGGGGTGGCAAGGTGGATGAGTTTGACGCTTGGAGCGCACTGCCCGCCAATGTCTATGCCACTGCTCGCACGGCTGTCGATGGCACTCCCATCAACGTCGCCACCGCTGGTGAAGGCAAAATCAGTCTTGAGAAGCCCAATAATATCATTGGCATCCAAGCTCCGCTGTGGGGCGAGACCCTGCGCTCGTTTGACGAGGTGCAGTACCTGCTGTTGCCCAAGGTGATGGGCGTCAGCGAGCGTGCTTGGACCGCTGTTCCCGAGTGGAGTAAGAACTTGGCTGATGACAAAGCCTATAACGAAGCACGTCACCAGTATAACCTCAAGATCGGTACCCGCGAGCTGCCGCTGTTGAAGGGACAGGGCTACAACTTCCGCGTGGGACCTCCGGGCATTAAGTTTGAAGACGGCAAGCTGTTCATCAACACGCAGTATCCTGACGAACTGGTGACCTATACCCTTGACGGCAGCGAGCCCACTATCGACTCGCCCCGCTGGACGGCACCCGTTACGGTCAAGGTTCAGCCTCAGGTCATCAAGGCCAAAGCCTTCTACCTGGGTAAGGAGAGCGTGACGACCTATCTGTTCAAGTAAAAAAACAGAACCATCAATCAGGTTGCTCGGAGTGCTCGGAGTTTTGTCCGAGTCCTCCGAGCAACCTTTTTAAAAAACCATAAAAACTGTTGTTAAATCAAAAAAATATAAATTTATAGTGTTAAATCCCATGCAGGATGTTTAATATTTCAAAAATAATGTGTATGTTTGTAGTTCAATCGATGACCAAGTGAGATCAATAATCATTTCCTAACAATAAAATCTACTTGAAGAATGAGAAAACAATTACTATTGCTACTCTGCCTGAGCCTCTTGTCACTGCCGAGCCTGGCCCGCGTGGTGACAGGCGTGGTCACGCAGTCGAGTGACGGCGAGCCGATCATCGGTGCGTCGGTCAAGGTGCACGGCACGGCGCGTGGCACCGCGACCGACTTTGACGGCCGTTTCTCGATTGAGGCTAACGATGGTGACGTACTCGACGTGAGCTACGTGGGCATGAATCCCAAGAGCGTGAGGATTGCCGCCGGACAAACGGTGGTCAACATCGCTCTTGACGAGAACTCCCAGATGTTGGGCGAGGTCGTGGTGACCGCCATGGGCCAGACCCAGGAGAAGAAAAAACTGAACTTCGCTGTTCAGTCCCTTGACGAGGAACAGGTGACCGCTGGTGGTTCCACCAACTTTGCCAACTCGTTGCAGGGCAAGATATCTGGTCTGCAAGTGAGCACAGGCGGTAGTTCGCCCAACTCCTCGACTCAGATTATCATCCGCGCCATCTCGTCGATGAACAACTCGATGGGCAACGAGCCGCTGATTATCATTGATGGCATGGCCATTCGCGGTGGTGCTTCAACGCTCGCCGACATGAATGCCAACGACATCGATAACATCACTGTGTTGAAGGGTGCTGCCGCATCGGCACTCTATGGCCAGGAGGCGGCTAACGGTGTGATCATGGTCACTACCAAGAGTGGTGGCAACAATGGCGAGGTTACCGTCACGGCTTCGGCCTCCCTGGAACTGAATACTCCCTATCGCCTGCCCAAAATCCAGAGTACCTTCATTCCTGGTGCTAAGGGTATGTACAAGGAGAATATGGGCAGCGGCGGCTGGGGCCCCTACATGAACGAGAATGATACTTACTACAACAACTTGAAGGACTTCCTCAAGACGGGCATCTTGCAGAAGTATGACGTGAGTGTGAGTGGCGGTACCGAGAAGTTCTCCTCCTATGCCTCGGTGTCCTACTATGACAATCAGGGTATTGTCCCCAAAGACTACCGCAAGCAGGTCAATGCCCTCATCAAGGGTATCTATAAACCCAGTGATAAGGTCTCGGTGCAGTTGAGTGCCAACTTCATGAACACCAAGGCACGTGGATTCGGTAACTCGATGTCCACCATCTATAACTGGGGCATTAACAAGGACATGAGCGATTACCGCACGCTGGAGGGGCACGTCAACTGGTGGGCCTACTATGACCACTGGGAGAACCTGCTTGACACCGAGCGCATCAACGGTGCCGTGTCACCCTACTTCGGCCGTTACATGGACTGGAGCCAGACCGAGAGCAACCGCTTCATCATCAATGGTCAAATCAGCTATGAACCCATCAAGAACCTCGTGTTCACGGGCAAGATGGGTTACGATAAGGGCTACTCAATGTATGACTCCTACACGGTGCCCCGCCTCTATGACGGCGACCTGGTGGATCCTAATGCCGAGGATGTCCAGACCAAGCTCTCGGACATGCAGTCCCGCTATGGCTCTTACAGTTTCTCGCCTACGCGTAGCTCGTTGCTCAATATGCAGTTCCTTGCCACCTATCAGCACACCTTTGCCGAGGATTACACGGTGAGCGCACTCTATGGTATGGAATACAAGGAGCGTCATGGCTTGGAAGCCAGCATGTATAATGAGCACTTCATGTTGGGTGGTGAGTTCTACAGTTTCAACAATACCGATTTCACTAACGGTGACCTGCTCAAGGCCAATCACCCCACGCTTTACCACAGTAAAAACAACATCTATGGCCACTTCGGCGAATTGCGATTTGACTACAAGGGCATGGCCCAGATATCGGCAACGGCACGTCTGGACGGCTCCTCGCCCTTGAAACAATCCACCCAGACCACCTTCTTCTATCCCTCGATCACCGCCGGTGTCATCTTCAGCGAGCTGTTCCATCTGAGTAATGACTGGTTCAGCTACGGTAAGCTGCGCGGCAACTGGGCCAAGGTGGGTAAGGATTGTCAGCGTTATCTCTTCACCGACACCTACAAGCAGTGGACCCTCTTCCCCGACGGTGGCTATGGCGTGGATCCCACGACGTCACGAGCTGTTGATCTGGTGCCCGAGATGTCCAAGTCATGGGAAATTGGTGCCGACCTGCGCTTCTTCCGCAACTGGACACGTCTGGACATTGCCTACTACTCGACCACCGTCGATAACCAGATTGTGACCGTGCGTGTATCGCCCGCCTCGGGTGTGATTCTCCAGACCCGCAACGAGGGCAGCCTCAAGAACCACGGTATGGAAATCTCCTTGAATCAGGACATCATCAAGGCAGCTGATTTCTCATGGACAGCACTGGCCAACTTCTCGTTCAACCGCAGCAAGGTGCTCTACCTGCCCAATGAGCTGACCGAGATCCAGGGCACCCAGTATGGCGACATCTTCCCTGTAGCCCGCCTGGGTGAGTCCTCGACGGGTATTTCAGGTAAGGATTATGTTCGTGACCCTGACGGCAACGTCATCTGTGACGAGAACGGTTATCCTATCATCGATTCAGCCAAGGGCATCTACATCGGCAACCGTGAGCCCGACTGGCTGTTAGGTATCGGTAGCACACTGCGTTACAAGAACGCCACGCTGTCGTTCTTGTTTGATGGCCGCAAGGGCGGTGACGTGGTCAACGTCACGGGCCGCAGCCAGATCACCAACGGCATGAGCAGCCTCTATGACAAGTACCGCAACCGTGAGTACATTATCGACGGCGTGCAGGCCGTTGCAGGTCCTGACGGCACAACGACATACGTCAAGAACACCACGCCTATCGTGCTTGATTCCTACTTCATCAACACCTACTACTCGACTGTCTCGTCCAACTTCATCGAGGACGGTTCCTACATTCGCTTGAGCTATGTGACGCTGAGCTACGACTTCGGCAAACACTTCAAGCGCACCTGGCCCATCAAGGGCTTGATGCTCACGGCTACAGCCCGCAACCTGTTCTTGCTGACCAAGTATCGTGGCAATGACCCCGCAGTGCTGGCTGCGGTAGCAGGTGGTACAGGTAGTGCTGGTATCGACAATTACAATGTGCCCAGCACGCGCAGTTTCAATTTCTCACTTAAAGCAACATTCTAAACAGGAGGCCAACGACTATGAAAAAGATCAAATTTATAGCATTATTGATGCTGGTTGGCCTGGTGTCGGTAAGTTGTAACGATATCCTCGATGACAACGTCAACCCCGACAGGGCCCATGTGATTGATGCCAAGGATGGTCTGCCCGTCATCATCTACTATGCCCAGCAGATTGTCTATGACCACAGTGAATATTACGCCTACTTCTCACAGATGCTCACCACAGGTGGCAAGAGCTCGGTGGGTGCCTACAGCTACAAGTGCGAGTGGGAAATGCTGACGATGAACCGTCACCCGATGTGGCGACGCCACTTCTATGACATCGGTAAGAATACGGTCAATCTGGTGGATAACTCCAGAGCGATCAATTCGCCAAACTATGAATTGATTGGGCGCACCATCAAGCTGATGTCCACCCAGTTGACAACCGACGCCTTCGGTGATATCCCGCAGAGTGAGGCCTACCAGAGCATCGCTCCCAAGTATGATTCCCAGGCTTCGGTATATGCCTGGATGATGCAGGAGTGTGACGACCTCATCGCGATGTATGAGAATCCGGCGATTGTCAATAACCCCGACAACCAGCCCATTACAGCCAAGGAAGACCGAGTATATGCCGGCGACCTTGAGAAATGGAAAGGTCTGGTTTATGCCATCAAGGCTCGCTTGCTGCTGCGCAACATCCCCAATGTGGATCGCAGCAACGCCATGTGCCAGAAGATTGTTGATGCTGCCGACGCTGCCATCAACCAGTGGCGCAAGGGGGACGTGTTTGACTATCAGGGTGGCCGTGAGTCGTGGTTCGGTAACGAGCCCCGCTATTACTGGGACGGTGGTACAGGCACACAGAATGCCGTGTGGAGTGTCGCTCAGCCTGTCATCAACTCGTGGGAGTCGCGTGGCAACCTCTTGGGTAGCGCCATCCCCAGCAAGTTCTTTATGGTTGACCTGATGGGCATCAGCAAACCCGACAACGAGATGACATGCGGCATGTTCAATGCCGAGGGTGCTCACGACGGCTTTGCCAACGACCCGCGCTGCGGTCTGCTGATGATCGCCCGTACAGGCCCTGCCAGCCCGTCGGTGACCAACGAGCGCATCAAGATGCGCTATCTGGAGAACAACATCGGCATGGGTACTTCCTACAAGATTGCCAACTATCCCAATCTGTACATGGGTGCATACGCTGGCGCTGCCGATGCCTATAACCCCATCTTCACGATGGAAGAACTCTATTTCATCAAGGCCGAAGCCCTCTACTGGATGGGCAACAAGACCGAGGCTTGCGCCCTTGCCAAGGAAGCCACCCAGTGGAACATCCAGCGACACCTTGACGCCTTCCTGCGACTCTATCCCAACGAGAACTACAATGCCTCGACCGACAATAAGTATCCCGGCAACTCTGTCGCTGGCGGAAAGCCTGGCTATCAGCCCGCCGAGTACTGGGATGCCCAGATTGCCGCATTCCTTGACAACGAGGATTACTATCGTGGCAAGAACGTCGCTGTCCACAAGGTGACCGACCGTGGCAACAAGCACTGGTTCTTCAATCCCAGTGAATTCACGTTGAGTGACCTCATGCAGCAGAAGTACATCTCCATGTACCTGCAGCCCGAGCAGTGGACCGACATGCGCCGCTACCACTACAGCAACAACCGCAACCACTACGGCATCGGTGACAACCAGGAAATCGTCTATCCCACGCTGCGCAGGCCCTACAACCTGTATTCGGCTTACTGGATCGACGGCTTGACCGAGGAACAGAAAGAGAACACTTGGATCCAGCGCATCAACTACGACCCCGAGACCGAGGAGAAATACAACCGTCAGGAGCTGGAGCGACTGGGTGCCTACAAGAACTACAAGTGGTTACAGGAGCCTATGATCTGGGCCCACGACTATGGTGAAGTCACCTCGTTGACGCAAGAGTAGTTAATAGTTAAAAGATAATAGTTAATAATTGACAACAATGATGAAACGATATCAATTATATGGACTGATGGCACTGATGGCATTGCTTGTCACCTCGTGTGCGATACATGACCCGTTTGCCGACAATGGTGAACTCGGACAGGTGTTGCCCACCGTGGACTGGGAACAAGGTTCCACGTTGGTCAAGGCGGGTAATTATGCCACATTCAAGGGCAAGTACTACACCACCAGCGAGAAGGCGATTGACCATAGCGAGGTGTGGTGCCTCATCAAGCGTGAGCAGACGGCAACGGCAACCAGCAAGTTGACGACCTCGCTGGCCTATACCAAGAACTACTCCCTGACCGACACGGTTCGTTCCATGCAGCGGGTAGCCTCCTATGAGCATAGCAAAGCCGAGTGGGATGGCTACGAGTATGTGCTGACCGACAGTTTCCCCACCTCAAGGACGCTGGCTCCTGTGTCATGGGTGAATCCTGAGGAGTGGGATCAGGAGAAGTTTGACAATTACTATCCCTCGACGTTCCAGCAGGAATTTATGGACTACATGGTCAATGCCTTGACCAAGGACAGCACCTACTATAACGACCTGCGCAACGTCTATATCAAGTACAGTTTCCCCATCGAACTGTTCCAGCAGCTCAATGGTCAGTACAAGATAGATTTTCCCACCGACACGACGAGCGATGACAAGTCCAATGCCTGGTTTACCACCGATGAAGTGGACCATTACTATTACATCACCGTGGGCGATGACGGCTCAGCCGTTTATCATGAGATTGCCAGCGAGAGTGAGGCTCCGTCGGGTGTGAATGTGCAACCGGTCTATAAGTCGGCCTTCTGGCTCTTCTCGCGCTACAGCGATGATACGGGAGGCAAGATTACCACGGTACGTCGCCAGTATATGCCCTATTTCAAGAGTATGCTGGAGACCATCCCCTTCACGTCGTGGATCTACAACACGTCGGACAAGGTCTTCACGGTGAACTTCAGCCGCACCTATTTCCTGGAGCCCCAGTTCCGCGTCTATGATACCGACGGCAAGGTGGGCGTGACAACCGACAACAAAGAAGTGACACTTAATTAGTTAATAGTTAACAGTTGATAGTTAATAGTTAACGTCAATATTTAAAAAAGATGAAGACATTCAATAGAATAGCATTCATGATCCTTGTGGCTCTGGTGGCTGTATCGTGTATCGACAAGACGCCAGACTACAGCAACTTTGCTACCAGGGACGTGGATTTCACCTATAGGGTGGATGATGACCGCTATGGTCTTGACTTCTATGTGGTATCGACGGTGGAGTTCACCAACACTTCTTCCAAGACGGGACAAGTGACGTGGGACTTCGGTGACGGAACGACTTCTACCGACATGAATCCATCTCACAAGTATGATAAGGCGGGCATCTATCAGGTGACCCTTACTGTTGATGGCGTGGGAAGCCGCACCTATCCGCTTCTCATCTATGACATCGCTCCATTGTTGAGCGTTGCTGAGCAGAGCTCAACGCCTGTGGTCATCAATGATGTGGATGTCACGCTCGACATCGAGTTGCCTAATCCCGAGAACTTGACCTGCAAGTATGTATGGACGTTCCCCGATGGCACGCGCGACAGCAAGGGCAATCTCATCTCGACCTTCGAGGGCTATAGTCATGAGGACGGCTCGATTGACAATCCGGGCAAACTGACCTTCAGCAACATCGGCTCACAGAAGATTACCCTGCAGACGTGGTTTGACATCAACGGTGAGAACCGTCGTCTGGAGGACAGCTACGTCAATGTGCAGGTGGGCTCATCGATTCCTGCGCCCACCCTGTATTATGCTACTCAGGGCGGAAACATCATGGCTGTGAAGCTGGTGGACTTGTCACAACTGCCCGCCGGAACCAAGAATTTGCCCTTCGATATGGGCGTGAGCTCGGGCAACATGCCCACTACGCTCGTGTTTGCTACCGAGAAGACGGTGACCGACAGTGCCACCATTGAGCAGGACAACATCTATATCCTGGACTGTGGTAAGCAGTATTATTACATCAACGATGAGGCGGGCAACCTGGGTGATGGCAAGATCACCGTCATGAGTGCCGATGGCCTGACGACCAACGTGATGATTACCAACGTGGGCGGTCCTGCCTTCAATGATCCCTTCCAGGGCTGTAGTGATGGTACCTATCTCTACTATACCGACCGCAACACCGGCATCCGTTCCATCCCATTGTCCACCCGTGGCGAGACAGAGCAGACCAACTTTAACAGTACTGCCGGCTACTATGTGGTGAACAACCAGTTGAGCTACTATGGCCAGGGCATTGCTTACGGTGCTATCCATACGGGATTGTATCTGGACAAGACTGGCAAGTTCTGGTGGGGCAAGAACTACTCGGGTAACGGTATCTACCGTTTCAAGCCCAGTGACATCGGCAAGACTGGCACGGGCGTGAAGATTCCTTACCCCATTGTGCTTGAGACGACCCAACCGCGTGCCTTCACGCTCGATGAGGATCTGGGTTACCTCTACGTCTGGATGACCAAGGGTACCACGCCTGGCGTGGGCTTCACCCAGTATGCCATCCCAGCCGACAACGCCACGGTGACCTATGACAAGTACATCAACTTCATCACGATGGAGGCCGATCCCATCAACACGACCGATGCCGAGGGCGTCTATACCACCCAAATGGCCGTGGATGCCCAGACCCACTACGTCTATTTCGGCTTCCGTGCCGCGACGACCGAGAAGACCTACACCACGGGTCTGTACTACTTCAATCCCGAGGACGGCAAGGTCTATAACTTCAACGGCAACAAGGACAAGATCCTGGGCGTGTGCATCAACCCGCGCAAGACCAACTTGTTTTAGTTAACAGTTAATAGTTAATAGTTAATAGTTGGCAATGGCCAACGCGGGTCTTAAGACTGATTGCAGATGAAACGAAGATTAATCCTGATCGCATTACTGGTGGCATTTGTCGCCAGTTTTGCGATTTCGGCTGCCGATATGCCGCCCAAGCGTGAGCAGCGAGGCATGTGGATAACGGCCTATCTCAACGATTGGCCCAGTGGAGCCATTACCACGAGCAACACCCCCATCATGCAGAATGCTTGCCGCAAGATGCTCGACACGTTGCGCGTGAACCACATCAACGCAATTTACTACCATGTCAGGGCTATGTGTGATGCGATGTATAACTCGGCCTATGAGCCGTGGTCCAGCTACGTCTCGGGAACGCGCGGTGTGGCACCTGCATTTGACCCCTTTGGCTATCTTATCGAGGAAGCCCACAAGCGAGGCATCGAGGTCTATGCCTGGGTCAATCCTTATCGGTATGGCCACGGTGACAACAAGTGGGGACAGAGCGAACGGGACTATATCTATACCCATCCCGAGTGGCTCTTGACGACGAGCTATGAAACGGTGCTCAACCCCGGCATCCCCGAGGTGCGCCAGCGTGTGGTCGATGTGTGCAAGGACATTCTGGTCAAGTATGATGTGGATGGGCTGGTGTTTGACGACTATTTCTACAACCAGGACAACCCGTCGTTCTCACTCGATGCCGACCTGTATAATGCTTATAAGGCCAATGGGGGCACCATGTCGCAGGGCGATTGGCGACGCGAGAATGTCAACCAGATGGTCAAGGACGTCAACGATATGGTCAAGGCGACCAAGCCGTGGGTGCGCTTCGGTATCGGTCCGGCAGGCGTGGCTTGCAGCTCCCAGGCTGTCGCCGACCAGTATGGCGTGGAACCCAGTCCTGGCAGCGACTGGCAATATAGCCAGATCTACAGCGACCCGATGGCATGGGTGACGCGTGGCACCATCGACTTCCTCGCACCACAGGTCTATTGGAAGACGACGGGCACTTTCACGGGAGTGACCACATGGTGGGGTAAGATCGCTGCACGTTTCAACCGCCACATCTTCATCAGCCAGTGGATTCCTGATGAGGAAGGGTGGACACTTGCCGAGTTTGTCAAGCAGGGTCACGTCATGCGTGAAGCGATGGCGGCGGGCGGTAACCCAGGCATGGTCTACTTCCGCTATGGCACATGGCGCAACAAGAAAGAAGTCATCGACGGCAAGGTGCGCCAGTTGCGCACGTGGCTCAAGGACAGTCTCTACCCGACGGTAGCCCTTAATCCTGCTCCCGCTTGGCTCAAGCCCGACCATACTTATCAGACGGTTACTAACCTTACCTATAGCAATGGCACCCTCTCGTGGGACAGCATCCCCAATGTGCGCTATGTCGTCTATGCCATTCCTGATGGGGTAGAGGACAAGGACTTCAATTGCCAGGCACGGTATATCGATGGCGTGAGCTATTGGGCATCCTATAGCCTGCCAGCTGCCAAGCGTGAGGGGTACCGCTATGCCGTTACCATTCTTGACCGCTGGGAGAATGAGTATGCTCCAGTAATGCCTGGTGTTGCTCCCAGCCAAGCGAGCAAGCCCACCCTGCTTTATCCCGAGGATGGTGACGAAGTGTCAGAACTGTCGTCACTGCAATGGCAGGGCGATGGCATCAACTATGTGGTTCAGGTCTTTGCCGATGAACAGATGGCCTCGCTCGTGGCACAGGTTGAGGTGGACTCGATGAGTTGTCCACTGACCAAGGTGCCTGGTCTCAAGGAAGGAACTTACTGGTGGCGTGTGGTGGCACGTGGTCTTAACCAGTGGGACAATGCCAGTGAACTGCGTCGGTTCACCTTAGGGCAGTTGCGCATCCTCTCACCTGCTGATGCTTCTACTCTGGTACCCTTGACTCCGACCATCACATGGACGGCAGGTGCTCCCGGTACGACCTATATACTGGAACTGGCGACCACTGCGACCATGAATAATCCTGACTCTGTCCGCTTGACCGAAGCCCAGTGGCAGGTTCCGCTTTATCGCTTGGCCGGCGCCACTACCTATTATGTCCGCGTTACAGCTACCTATGGAAATGCAACGGTAACCACCCCCGTTATATCGTTCACAACTCTGGAGGTGATACCGCCAGTTCCTGTGCTCGTTGTTCCTGGTGAGGACGGTGCCGTACTCTATTCCACCGATGTGGCACGCTTTGAGCCCGTTGAGGGCGCTGGGTCATTGAGGGTGCAGATCAGCAGTTCTACCTCTTTCCCCACGCGATCATCCTATAACGGCACGCTCGAAGGCACCTTTGAAACTCCTGTGCTGGGAACAATCAAGGGGACAGGAAAACTGACCGACGGCAAGACCTATTACATCCGGGCCCGCTATGCTTATCGCACGCTGGCGACGGGAACTACCGTGCAATATACCGACTACTGCGATGTGCGGTCATTTGTTTATCATGAGGTGGTGGCAGGTGATGTGAACAGTGACGGCGAAGTCAACATTGCCGACATTAACACGGTCATCGACATCATCCTGAGCACTCCGGTTGTACCAACGCCGCTTGCCGATGTGAACCGTGATGGCGAAATCAACATTGCCGACATCAATGCCATCATCGATATGATTCTCAACTGATGGCAGGCAACATGCCGATCAAGAAAGTGTGACAATAGGAAGAAACCATGTCACATTTTCTTGTTTTGGTGACTTTGCTATTTGGTGATTATCGATGTTTGACGTAAATTTGCAATTCGATATGAGACGATTGTTGCAACTGGCATTGGCTGTTGTGCTGGCAGGGTGTTTCCATGCTGGCGCACAATGTGCATTTGCTCCGATGAACCCCAGGGTGAAGCTCACATCGACCAATCTGCCTATCGTCTGGATTACAGTGGATCAGGAAGTACAGCGCACCGAGAGGGTGACCGCCCGCATGAAAATCATCTATAATGGCAAGGGGCGCATCAATTATGCCGACACGGTGTTGCATCCTGGACAGCATGTTGATTACGAGGGATTTGTCGGCTTGCGTTATCGCGGCAACTCTTCCTATAATTATAGTGCCAAGAAACCTTATTCCTTCCGCCCGTTGAACCGTCCCCTGGAGGATGGCGGCTCATGGCGACGCGTGTCGTTATTGGGAATGCCACGGGACAACAACTGGGCACTGCTTGCACCCTACAATGACAAGAGCCTGATGAGGGATATACTGGCCTTTGAGATTTCACGGCCCTGGATGGAATACACGCCTCAAGGTCGGTTCTGTGAAGTGATCTGTAATGATGTCTATTATGGGGTCTATCTATTGTCTGAGGTGGTCTCTACAGGGAGTAACCGCCTCAACCTCGAAGATCCCGGCGAGAGTGGGGACGAACTCACCGGTGGCTATCTCATGGAGGTGGACAGTGACGACGGACACAGCTATAGCTCCATATTTCTGCCCGTGCGCAGCAACGGTAGCCTGATCAATACAACACATATCTATTACCAGTATAAATCTCCCGAGTACCAAGACTTGACCCCTCAACAGATGGCCTATATACAGGACCGCATCAACAAGATGGAGAGGTCATTTGCTAACTACAGTTTTCGTGACAGCAAGACAGGCGAGTGCTTGTATATAGACGAGATGTCGTTCATTGACTACCAGTTGGCGATGGAGATCGGGCAGAATATTGATGCCTACCGCTTGAGCTGCAAGTTCTACAAGCACCGTGACAGCCTTGATCCGCGGTTTAAGTTGGTCGTCTGGGATATGAACTTTGCTTACGGCAATGCTGACTATCAGGATGGTTATCGTACTGACGTATGGGCCTATCAGAGGAATGATATCCTTCCCGAGAAAGCGTCAACCAATATGGTGCCTTTCTGGTGGTATAAGCTCAACAAGGAGGCAAAATACAAGCAACACCTCAAGGAACGATGGGCTGAGTACCGTCGCAGCAACCTGCGCATCGACAGCCTGATGGCAAAAATCGACTCCCTCGCTACTGTGCTCACGGCGGGTGGTGCCGAGCGACGTAATAGCAGGGCTTATCCCGTTTGGGGCATCTATGTCTGGCCCAATTATTATATTGCCACCAATTTTAATGATGAAATTGCTTATCTCAAGCGATGGCTCATCGCCCGCATCCTATGGATGGATGGGCAATTGGACTACGTCCCTGAATTGCCAGGAGGCGATGTGAATGGTGACGGTGAATTGGGAATCAACGATGTCAATGCATTGATATTCATCATTGGCAGCGGCAGCAATAGCACCACATTGCGTATCAGGGCCGATGTGAATGGTGACGGCGAAATCAATGTCAACGATGTGAATGCGTTGATTGATTTGATTATGAACCAGTAATCATCATGGAGCAACGATGAATAGCCAACTGAAATTTTTTAAATAAAAGTCATTCAGCATTTTGAGTGTAAAGAATTATTTTATAACTTTGCTTGATTTAAGTATAGAAATCAATGAAATATAATATAACTAACTAAAAAACAATTGATTATGAAGAAATTTTTACTCTTTTCTCTTTTGATGATGTCGGGTGTGGCAGCTTCTTGGGCTATTACCGATGGAGTAGCCTATGAGCGTGTCAACGACATCGGCATCAAGAACCTGTGGATCCAGGACCGTGCCCACACGCCCGAAGTGTGGTCCAGCCAACCCTACTGCAACACCAGCGCCCGTACCGCTGTGATGGGAGACGGCTTTATCTACATCGCGCGTTCCAATGCCAATACCATCATTCAAGGTACCGATACCCTGTCCCAGAGTGTCATCTACAAGGTGGATGCCACTAATGGTAACTTGATCAAGGAACTGCCCTTGACGCTCGACGGCAACATCTATGGTGGTGCTACCCTGAGCAGCAACACGGTGGGTATGGATAACTTCGGTCACTTGTATATGGCTCCTTTCTCCAGCAACCTGGCTACAACCCAGTCTGTTTACATGGTGGACAAAGAGACTGGTGAATTGACGCTGATTGCCGAGCTTGACAAGGGCGACGCCCTGCAACGTTGTGACTATATAGACGTGATGGGTGACATCACCCGCGAGGAGGCTGAGTGCAACATCATGACCGTGGGTGCCAGCTCAGAGTATATCTACCGTTGGCACGCCGACCAGGGCGACGAGTTTGAAGGTGGCTTTGACGGTGACCCCTATCTTGCTATTCTGGATTTCTATCCCGAGACAGTGGTTCAATGGGGCTATGCTCCAGTTGCCAAAATGGTGCTTGGCGAGGATGAGGATACGCGCTACAGTGGCGAGCTCTTCTATATTGACGGCTTTACAACAGCCCCCATCCTCTATGATGTGACGGGCAATCTGGTAGAGGGCTTCGAGAATGTGGATCCCACATTCTGGCCGATGGACGTCGGTGCCAATGGTGTGTGTGAGTTTACACTCGATGGCCGCAATTTCATCGTGTTTGTCGCTGCCCAATATACTGGTGTTGACGAGGCAACCATGGTCAACAAGGCTTGTCAGGTTTACATCTGCGAGTTGGGCGAGGGCATGACTCTTGAGGGTATGCAACGCTACTGGATGGTTCCCGATGAGTTGGGTGCCGTGAGCGATGGTGGCACGCGTGTGCAGAGCATGAACGTGGAGTATGGCGTCGATGACGAGGGCAACGAGGAAGTGACTCTGTTCATCTTCAAGTGCTATAACGGTATGGCAGTTTACAAGATCGGATCTAACATTTCTGGTGACGAGCCGCAGCCCGGCAAGCCCGGTGACGTGAACGGTGACGGTGAGGTGAACATTGCCGACGTCAATGCTGTTCTCGATATGATTCTGACGGGCAATAACCTGCCTTCTGGCGACGTGAACGGTGACGGTGAGGTCAATATTGCCGATGTCAATGCGTTGATTGACATGATCTTGAACGCTTAATTTGCTTCCGCCTGATGGCGGCAAGATACGCATTGCCCGCGGATTGCACGGGGTGTAAACTACATCCGCGTCGATCCGCGGGCCTATTTAAATCAACATAACAACTCTATAACACCTTCATTGCAATGAAAAAAATATTACTTCTTGTGGTTTCCAGTATTGCCGTCGCCCTGAGTGCCATGGCAACTACCGATGGACAGACCTATCCCGAGGTGAACGGTATCAAAATCGTCAACAAGTGGATCTTTGACCGCGTTCACAGTGGCACTGATTATACCAGTAATGACATCTGTAACCAGCGAGCCCGCACAGCTACAATGGATCAAGGCGTTATCTATGTAGCGCGCAGCGAGGAACGTGCAGTCATCATCGGCAATGACACCATATCCCAGTCTGTCATCCACCGTTTCTCGGCCGAAGATGGTAGTCAGCTTGAGGACTTGCCGTTGTATCTTGACGGTCAGCCCTATGGACGCTTCCTGGGCGTGGCAAGCATCGGTAAGGACAGTTTCCACCACATCTGGGTGGCTCCCATGACGAGTACAGCACAGCAATATGTTCCTGTTTACCTGGTGGACACCGAGACGGGTGAACTCACCCTTGTCGTGGAAATGGATAAAGGTGACGCTCCCCAGCGCACCGATTATCTCGACATCATCGGTGACCTCACTCTGGAAGAAGCAGAGTGTAACATCATGACAGTTTCTGGCTCAACGGCTGACCCGGGGTTCCCCACACTGTATCGCATGCACGCTGACCAGGGCGGTGAGTGGGAAGGTGGCTTTGATGGAGATCCTTACATGGATGTCATCAATTTTTATCCCGAGACCAAGACGGGCTTTTCCTTGGCTCCTATCATCAAGATGATTGAGGGTCCCGACGAATACTCGCGCTACAGTGGCGAGATGTTCTATATCGACTGCTTTGACACGGCACCAGTGGTCTATGACTTCTCGGGCTCGGTCATCGACTCCTTTGAGGACACCGATCCGGCGTTGTGGCCGCAGTCCCAACCCAATGGTTGCATCGAGTTCAAGTTGGACGGGCGTGACTTCCTCGTGTATGTCAATGCCGACATGAACGGCAATGGTCACGGTTGTCAAGCCAATATTTGTGAACTGGGCGAGGGCCAGTCATTAGGCGGTATGACCAAGTACTGGAAAATCCCTGCCGACAGCCTGGGCAAGGTGAATGACAGCGGCCTGCGTGTACATTGTTTTGCTGTGGAGTATGGCGTGGACGATGAGGGCTATGAGGAAGTGACCTTGTTCACTTTCAAGGCCTATAACGGCATGGCTGTATATAAAATTGGCCGCAACGTCAGTGCCGGCGAGGAACCCCAACCTGGCACGCCTGGTGACGTGAACGGTGATGGCGAGGTAAATATCGCTGACGTGAATGCCGTGATGGACTTGATCTTGTCAGGCAAGACTTCGGCTTCAGGCGACGTGAATGGAGACAGTGAGGTGAACATTGCCGATGTCAATGCCGTCATTGATTTGATATTGAACGCATGAAGAAGCATTTTATAATAACGGTGTTGACCCTGCTGCTGGCTACGCTGGCAGGCAATGCCCGTGACCAATGGGTGATTGGTGACAGAGCCTATGACGTTGATACACTCATCTTTCCGCATCTGGTGGGACCTGGCGTGACGGCTGCCAAGTATGATATCCCTGCCTTGCCTCTCAAGGTGAGCGTGGTCGAGATGGACTTGACCAACCCCTATATCGTGATGGAGACCTGCTTGGGCGGCGAGAAATCGGTAGCCTGTGAGACCCCCGTCAACATGGCAACCCGCAACACACGGCCTGGCCATGAAGTGGTGGGCGCCGTCAATGGTGACTTCTTTATGACTTCGCCCACCAATGAGGTGGGGCTGCCCCTTAGCGGGCAGGTACGCAATGACGAGCTGGTGCTCAGTAGCCACAACCGTGCGTGCCTCGTGCTGGATAATGAGAATCATCCCTATATCGACCGCTTGACGTTCACGGGCCGGGTGACCAGTGGCGACCATTCCTTCGCCCTCAATCTGGTGAACCGTATGCGTTATGCCTACGAGAACATCGCTGCCAACCAGTCGTTCCTCTTTACCCGCAGTTATGGTCCCGTGACCTATGACGGCTCCACCTCGGGCAAGATGGTGCTGCTGCGTCCGGCCCAGGGTGATTTCCGATGGAATGCCAACGGAGTGGAGCACTGCGTCATCGAGGACATCTTTGATGCCCAGGGAGCAAGAACTATCCCCGACGGGAAAGCCATCTTGTGGCTCAAGGGTACCTACGCCAACCAGACTGAATGGATGACTGTGGGCGATGAGCTGGATATCAGCTTCAGTTTGACGCTCAATAATGGTCCGCAAGATGTGAACATCCATCAACTCATCGGTGGTAGCAACCACATCATCATGCAGAACGGGCAGTTCATGGAGGACTGGGCCGAGCGACATCCCCGCACGGCCATCGGCTTCAATGCCGACAGCACCCGACTGTATTTTGTCGTCGTGGATGGCCGTCACATGACGTCGGTGGGTGTGACACTCAAGGAGATGAAGGGCATCTTTGACGCCTTGGGTGCTGTCAATGCGGTGAATCTGGACGGTGGTGGCTCGTCGTGCATCCTGGTCAATGACGAGGTGTTGAATCATCCCAGCGATGGTCCCGTGCGTGCTGTGGGCAATGGTTGCCTGTTCGTTTCTACTGCGCCCCAGGACGACGAGATAGGTATCATC
>Ga0247611_10004757_pt1 | contig 18530 bp, 16 predicted proteins | sample 177DNAGHGhighgp2_FD_192422 | JGI IMG/M metagenome (GOLD analysis project Ga0247611, IMG submission 192422) | Sheep rumen microbial communities from Palmerston North, Manawatu-Wanganui, New Zealand - 1770 DNA GHGhigh gp2 | ecosystem: Host-associated > Mammals > Digestive system > Stomach > Rumen... | reverse complement strand
GTCCGTTAAAAATCTTTGCAAAGATACGATTTATTGAGATTTTTTTGTATCTTTGCACGATAAAAATCAAAGTAAACGGACAACAATTAATTATTAAAATATTAATCATTAAAACGTTACACTTATGAAAGGACATCCAAAAGGTCTAATCGCAGCAGCGTTGAGTAATATGGGCGAACGCTTCGGCTACTATATTATGAACGCCGTGCTCGTGCTGTTCCTTTGCTCCAAATTCGGCCTGGCCGAGGAGAAGGCAACATTAATCTATTCCATATTCTATATGGGCATCTACATCCTCAGTCTGGTGGGCGGCATCATAGCCGACCGCACCCAGAACTACAAGGGCACCATCCAGACCGGCCTGCTCATCATGGCCTCCGGCTACGTCATCCTGGCCATCCCCATCCTGGCCACCGCCAGCAATATCGCCTGGCTCCTGCCCCTCACCTGTGCTGCCCTGTTCCTCATCGCCTTCGGCAACGGCCTGTTCAAGGGCAACCTGCAAGCCATCGTAGGCCAGATGTATGACGACTACGAAGTCGAAGCCGCCAAACAAGGCGAAGAAGCCCTCCGCATCGCCAAAGGCAAACGCGACAGCGGTTTCCAAATCTTCTACATGTTCATCAACGTCGGCGGCCTCATCGCCCCCTTCGTGGCTCCGTTACTCCGCAGCTGGTGGTTAGGCCAGAACGGCTTTGAATACAACGCCGACCTGCCAGCCCTCTGCCATCAGTTCATCGCCACCGGCAGCGCCATGGGTGCCGAAGCCCTCACCAAGATGACCGAGCTCTTCGCCGCCATGCACGTCACCCTGCCCGCCGACACCGTCGCCGCACAGGAAATCTGCCAGAACTACCTCAACGTCTTCAACACCGGTGTCCACTACTCGTTCATCGCCTCCGTGGCCGCCATGCTCATCTCCCTCACCATCTTCCTCTGCACCAAGAAGAAATTCCCCACTCCCGCCAAGAAAGCCGCTCAAGAGAGCGTCCAGTATACCGCTGAAGAGAAGAAAGCCATGGCCAAAGAGCTCAAACAGCGTCTCTATGCCATGTTTGCCGTGCTGATTATCGCCGTCTTCTTCTGGTGGTCGTTCCACCAGAACGGCACCTCCATGTCGCTCTTCGCCCGCGACTTCGTCATCACCTCCGCCATCCCGCCCGAGGTGTGGCAGGCCGTCAACCCCTTCTTCGTCATCCTGCTCACCTTCCCCATCATGTGGCTCTTTGAGGGTCTCACCCGTCGCGGCAAAGGCATCTCCACCCCCCGCAAGATTGCCATCGGCATGGGCATAGCGGGCTGCGCCTACCTCTTCCTGTCCATCTTCTGCAACATCCAGGGCTATCCCTCGGGCACCGAGTTCCGCGCCCTTGACGCCACCACCGCCGCCGCACAGAAGGCAGCCCCCTGGGTGCTCATTGTCTACTACTTCGGCATGACCGTCGCCGAGCTCTTCATCAGCCCGCTGGGTCTGAGCTTCATCTCCAAGGTTGCGCCCAAGAACCTCCTCGGCCTCTGCCAGGGCCTGTGGCTCGGCGCCACCGCCGTGGGCAACGGCTTCCTCTGGATCGGCCCCGCGCTCTACAACAAGATCCCCATCTGGAAGTGCTGGGTCGTCTTCATGGCCGTCTGCTTCCTTTCGATGATAGTGATGCTCTGCATGGTCAAATGGCTTGAAAAGGTCACCGGCGAACAGGCCGCCCTCGAAGCCGCCAAGAAGAACGCATAACACCGCCCCCCTCAGGGCAAAGGAGAAAGCCGGTCTCGCCTCGAGACCGGCTTTCTTGTTTTTCCACCCCCACATCCTTTACACTGTACTTCCCCGTTCCTTCTTCGTTAATTAACGAAGAAGGAACGGGGAAGTACAGTTCTGATGATGGCGAAAAGGGCGGCGAGGGGGCTGGAAAGCACTGGAGGCCTCCGCCGTGCGGAGGCCTCCAGTATCAAGCTTCAAGGCAAGCTTATTTATTGTAGCGCTGGCACTCTTTGGGGGTGACGCAGGTGCCGGTGGCGCGGGCCACGAGGATGCGCTCCTCGAGCACCTCGGCGGCGCTGGCGCTGATTTCGGGCAGGGTGCGGATCACCTTGTAAGCCTCGAATTTCATCTTGCGGCTGGTGTTGCCGACGTGGGTTATCTCGCCATAAGCCTCGATGTAGTCGCCGGCATAGACGGGGGCTTTGAATTCGACCATGTCGTAGGCGCAGAAGAGACCTTCGTCGCCGTCCTGCTTGATGAGAAGTTCGGTGGCCACGTCGCCGAAGAGGTGGACCATGTGTGCGCCGTCGACGAGATTGCCGCCGTAGTGGGCGTCTTTTGCGCTCATGCGAACGCGGAGCATAGAAGTTACTGCCATTGTGTAGGTGTTTTGATTGTTTATAATTCTTTTGTTATTGCGTTGAGCGATTGGCTTTTGCGGCATCGTCCCGACAACGGGCCGCCGCTGATAGCCGTGTGCAAAGATACGCAATTTCAGCCGACTGGCAAAATATTTTTCCGCCACATGGATAAAAATGCGTATCTTTGCACCTTGAAAAGCCCCAAGAGTGATGAGGCTTGAAGAAAGAAATATTAACAGCATTACTATTATTCACATTCGAATCAAAAGCGTCGGAAACTGGAGATTTCTAATTGGGTAATAGTTCACGGGGAGAGTGAACGAGTCCTGCTGTGCCGTATGATTGTATGCTTACACTTATGGTGTAGGCTCTCTAACGGTACAGACGGGGTTCATCCGACGCTCCTCGTGAATGTGATAGAAAGGTCTACACCTTTCTTGTGTCCAATAGTGATTGATGGCAATGCACAGAGCTGTCAATCAAATGGCAAACACGAACCTGACAAACGCAAAGGCGGTAAAGAATGATGAGTTTTATACTCAGTATTATGACATCGAGCGCGAGGTGGAGGCGTACCTCGACTATAATCCCGATGTGTTTCGGGGCAAGACAGTGTTGCTGCCGTGCGACGACCCGGAGTGGAGCAATTTCACCAAGTATTTTGCCCAGAATTTTGAGCGCTTGGGATTGAAAAAGCTTATCAGCACCAGCTATGCCATCAATCGCAAGCAGGAACGCTACGGTGTGCAGCTGTCGTTGTTCGAGACAGAGTTTGAGACTCTTTCGCCCAAATACGACAAGCGCAACACCCGCTCGCACGGCAAGATATTTGTCCTGGACCGCGACGACAATGGCGACCGCCGCATAGACATCAACGACCTGAAATGGGACTATCTGAAAGGCGACGGCGACTTCCGCAGCAAGGAGGTGACTCGTTTGCGCGATGAAGCTGATATTATCGTAACAAATCCCCCGTTTTCTTTGTTTCGAGAGTTTTTTGCTTGGATTGTGAGTGCTGGTAAGAGCTTCTTGATGATTGGTAACATCAATGCTATCACATACAAAGAAATCTTTCCTTTCGTGAGGAAGAGCAAGATTTGGCTCGGTGCGACGGGTTTCATGACAGATATGGTTTTTGGTGTTCCTAAAGGGACGGCTGTAAAACCAAGCGATAGAGCCAAGGCGGAGCGTTTGGGCTTTAAGGGAGATTTTACCCGGCTTGGAAACTCTTGTTGGTTTACCAATCTTGACCATGGCCGCCGTCATCAGCCATTAGAATTGATGACAGTAGAGGACAGCAAACGCTATAGTCGGCACAAACAAATTGCCGGGCATGGCTATGACCGCTACGACAATTATAGTGCAATCGAGGTTCCCTTTACTGACGCTATCCCATCAGACTATTATGGTGTTATGGGGGTACCTATTACTTTTCTTGACAAGCACTGCCTTGAACAATTTGAAATTGTCGGAGCAACAGAAAGTGAGGGGCGGGGTTTTTCGGAAGGGCTTTGGCATGAGGAGAGTGGTGTATCCCAGCCTCTAATTAATGGCAATAGAGTATACAAACGAATCTTTATCCGTAAAAAGCAATAGGTAGTGTTGGACCTTGGTGGAGTAGGCAGAGCCTCGGAGAGGCTACACCGCACCCTCGGTGCGCATAACACCACACAAGCTGAAAGCGCAGTGTGGTGCAGGGCGGCATCAGGGGGGAGAACCTCTCGGAGAGAGGCGACAAGGCGGCTCAGTCGGTGAGGAAGTATTCTTCGCGGATGGTGATTCTCGGAGCATGTCACCCACTCACTCTGAACATGTTGCTCATTCACTCAGAGCTATTAACTCATTAAAATATAAAGATATGAATGCACAAGGAAGAAAAGAAATTGCAAAGCACATTGCTTCGCTCGATGAAATCAAAAGTAAACTCAAATCTATGAAAGATGACGAGGAGATGAAGTATGACAACATGCCGGAAGGCTTGCAGGAGAGCGAGCGCGGCGACCAGATGCAGGAGGCTATTGACGCTCTGGACAATGCCGTCGCAAGTCTTGACGAGGCCATTGACAGCCTGAATGAAATCTAATCCCGACAAAGATGGCGCAAGCTATCTGACGGGAAGATGGAGCAAGTTTAAATTTTGGTATTTGTCCCCTTCAAAAACAGCCGCTGGGCTGAGGCCTCAAACGGAGCGACACCGACAGCGGCTCGGATTGACAAATAAATATTACTATGGAAACAACATTGAAACAATACACTATCGGGGAATTGTGCGATGGGTTTGTGTATAACGAGTTGGAGGAGAAAGGTCTGTATGGCCTTTCGGGCAGGCTGACCATCCAGCCGGAGTATCAACGGAACTACCTCTATGCCGAGGACAACGGCAAGAAGGAGGTGGCTGTTATCGACTCGGTGCTGAAACAATATCCGCTGGGGTTACTCTACTTCAACAAGCTGCCGGACGGAAGGCTGGAGGTGTTGGACGGACAGCAGCGCATCACCTCATTAGGCCGTTTCCTGACGGACAAGTTTTCTGTGATGAGTGATGAGCTGCCCTACCGGTTCCATGCCTTGCCAAAGGACAAGCAGACTTTGATAGAGAACACTCCGTTGCTGGTATATGAATGTGAGGGCACGGAGAGCGAGATAAAGCAGTGGTTTCAAACGATTAATCTTGTCGGTATCCCACTCAACGAACAGGAAGAGCTGAACGCAGTGTACAGCGGCCCATTTGTGACAAAAGCCCGTGAAGTGTTCAGCAACAGCCGAAATGCCAATGTGCAAAAATGGGGTGCATACGTGCGCGGAGCGGTGAAGAGGCAGGAGATTCTCAACACCGCCCTTGACTGGGTCAGCCATGGACAGGTGGAGGAGTATATGCAAGCCCACCGCCGTGACACTCAGATTGACGAGCTGAAGGCTCATTTCGACGATGTCATTGCTTGGGTGGAAAGTATTTTCGCCGACTATTATGGCGAGATGTGCGGGCTGAAGTGGGGAAAGCTTTATGATGAGTACCACAACACCCCATACGACCAAAAGAAGATGACGGCCCGTGCCGCCGAGCTGATGGACGACCCATGTGTGAAGAACCGCAAAGGTGTGTTTGAATATCTGTTGGGAGGCGAGCAGGATACACGTCTGCTGGATGTGCGTGTGTTTGACGAGGCTACGAAGCGTCGTGTGTACAGGCGACAGACGGAGGATGCACGACGACGGGGAATAAGCAATTGCCCCTTATGCGCCATGGGGCATGAGGCTCGGCGCACGAAGATCTGGAGTGAGAAGGAAATGGACGCCGACCATGTGGAGTCGTGGAGCCACGGGGGCGCCACTACGGAGGAGAACTGCCAGATGCTGTGTCTCACGCACAATCGCGCCAAGGGGAACAGGTGATTTCCCAGTCGGGTGGCTTTTACCTGGGGTGTGTGACCGACTGTTTTGCGGAGAAAAAAAGCATTATTCTCCGCAAATATGCGGAGAATAACAGCGCAACTGATATTTTTTGTCGGGAGAAGCACCCATTACGAGTTGGCGGCAGAATGAAACAGGGGCGGCGGCGCGAATGCGCCGCCGCCCCCGTTGTGTATATCGTGGAGCGAGGCTCCACAGGGAAGGGGTGTTTATTTCTTGATGATAAAGTCGACGAAGATGCCGGGGGTCCTGACGTTTTCGGGGGCGATGGTGCCGGTCTTGACGATCTCCTGGGGCTCGACGATGACGGTGTCGGCTGCGGTGGCCATCATGGGGCAGAAGTTCTGGCTGGTGCCCTTGTAGACCAGGTTGCCGCTCTCGTCGCAGATGTTGGCTCCGATGATGGCCACATCGGCGCGGATGGGCTTCTCGAGGAGGTATTCTTTGCCGTCGACGGTGACTTTCTGCTTGCCGTTCTCTACCACGGTGCCAAGGCCGGTGGTGGTGAGCACTCCGCCAAGGCCTGCACCTGCGGCACGGATCTGCTCGGCCAGGGTGCCCTGGGGCTGGAGGGTGACGTGCAGCTCGCCAGCGTTCATCTGGTCGATAGTGTTGTTGTTGGTGCCGATATGGGTGGCTATGAGGTTTTTGACCTGGTGGTTAGTGATAAGTTTGCCCACGCCCACTTCGGGATAGGCGGTATCATTGCAGATGATGGTGAGGTCTTTGACTCCTTTCTCAACAAGGGCGTCGATGAGCGCGATGGGATTGCCTACGCCGAGGAATCCGCCAACCATTACAGTCATGCCGTCGTGAATCTTGTCGGCAGCTTCTTTTACTGTTACGAATTTATTCATGATACTATGTTATTAGTTTTTTTATTTTTGTATTCTCACTGATTTGTTGACCGTCGTGGGGCGAGGGCTGGCAGCTCATTTTGGGGATGCGGAAGCCAGTTTTGGCTCTTGTTATTGTCTGTTTATTAAACTGTTCTACCGCAAAAGAGAGTCTCGTATCCCATTCGGTATCAAATTGCAAATATAAGATTTTTTTCTGACACCGAAAAAAATTTTGTCTATTTTGCAAAATCTGTGTACTTTTGCAACGTTTTTTGAGTTATTAGACGATGACGAAAAGAACGTTTATTTTGGCATTAAATCTATCGTAGGAATATGAAAAGAACAGCAATGATATTGGCTTTGACCATGGCGGTGTGCGGCATAGCCAAGGCTCAGGACTATGTGGTTCCGGTGGAGACTTGGGACTATGAAGAGATTAACGGCAGCAACTATCACGGCTACAACTTCCATGAGAGCTGGGATGTAGACTTCACTGTCGAGAACCAGGATGGCCGCTATACCCCCACCGAGGAGGATATCGCCGAGGCCGAGCGCCTGATTCAGAAACGTATAGCATACGTCAACCGCTACCACATCAACCAAGAGGGCGACTGCCCGGTGGTCGACGAACACATGCGCCGCTATGAGCGCCAGTATGTGGGATTCACTGATCTCAACGGCTGCCACATAGTGTGGGTGAACTTCGTGTGGGACGAGAGCGCCGCCGAGCGCCTCACCAAAGACATCGTGCTGACCGAGGGCGGCTGTGGCCATTACTGGCACATCAAAGTGAACCTCACCACTGGCAAGGTTTCGGCTCCCGAGGTGAATGCCGCAGGCGATGTGAAGTACCTGCCGCGTGCCAAGAAACCGGCCCACCGCATCAGCCGTCCCAAGAAGCCGCAACCCGCAGGCAAGATTCGCAAGACTGGTATTCCTCACAACCCCCAAGAAGCTCGCTTCTAACATACTTGCATCCCCGATGACAGACCAGACTATGGGTGTGCGGTTGCGGGAACTGGTGCTGAAGTTCCTCAAGTTCGGTGTGGTGGGTGCCAGCGGAATGGCTGTCCACGGCGGCCTGCTCTTCCTGCTGAAGGAAGTGGTGAATCTCAACCCTTTCGTGGCCAACACCATTGGCTTCATAGCTGCAGCATCGAGCAACTATTTCCTCAACCGTATATGGACATTCCGCAGCAAAGAGAAACAGGTGGGGGTCGAGTACGTGAAATTCATCATCGTCTCCGTCATAGGCTTGGGCATCAACACCGGGAGTCTCTGGCTGTTGAACACCCTGCTGCCCCAGTGGGCGGCCGACTGGCGGTTCTACATCCTCTGGGTCGTAGCCGTGGGCATCACCACCCTGTGGAACTTCTTCGGCAACCTGCTTTTCACTTTCCGAAACAAGAAAACAGAGTAACATGATGAAACCCATCGCTTCCTTTTTCCTTCTGTGCCTCGTTGCGCTGACCGCCCAGGCCCAGCAACTCCGTCCCGATGCTTTTCCGCCTGTGGAGGAAAGCATGAATTCGAAGTCCCTCACCATGGCCACCACCCTCGACGAGATGCGCCAGTGGAACCGCTATCCCACCTACAGTGTCTATGTCGAAATGATGAACCAGTTTGTTGAGTCCTATCCCGACTTGTGCCATCTCGACACCATAGGCACCTCCGTCCGCGGACGGCTCATCCTCTCCCTTGTCATCACCGGCTCCGAACCCAACGACCTCCACCGTCCCGAATTCTTCTACTCCTCCACCATCCATGGCGACGAGCTGACCGGCTTCTATTTCATGTTGCGCCTGTGCGACACCCTCCTGAGCAGCTATGGCTCCTCGGCCGACATCACCAACCTCCTCAACCGTGTGGTGATATACATCAACCCCTTAGCCAACCCCGACGGCACCTATTTTGGAGGCGACAACACAGTGGCCTATTCCCAGCGCTACAACGCTAACTCTGTCGACCTCAACCGCAACTACCCCAACCCCTTTGGGGCCGACCCACTGGACGACATACAGCCTGAGAACATCGCCATGATGAACTATGCCGAGCAGCACCACTTTGTCATGAGTGCCAACCTGCACGGAGGCAGCGAAGTGATGAACTACCCCTGGGACAGCTTCACCTCCGACGAGCGCACCCACCCCCAGTCCGAATGGTGGCAAGCCGTGTGCAAACGCTATGTCGACACATGCCGTCTTTATTCCTCGCGCAGCTTTACCGCCGTCAACCGAGCGGGCTATATTGCCGGAGGCGACTGGTACGTCATCTACAACGGCCGCCAGGACTATTTCAACCACCACTTCAACACCCTCGAACTCACCATGGAGGTGTCCAACACCAAAAAGCTGTCCACAGAACAGCTTACGCGCTATTGGTACATCCAGTCCCACTCGCTCATCAACTACATCAAAGAAGTGCTCAATGCGCCGCAATCCCAGCCCCAAGGAGTCCATCCCGTCCAAGCCGAATACCTCCGCGTCTACCCCAATCCCACCCTTGGCCCCGTACACATCGACACCCCTGCCGGCACACGCTCGCTCGACCTCTCCGACCGCCCGGCCGGTCTCCATATCATCAATGTCGATGGCCATCCCGTCAAGATTATAAAACTCTGACCGCTCATCCATGCCTCGCTACCGCCATATTTCTGTGGCCGTGCCAGTGCTGGCCGAGAGCGAAAACCTGCCTCAGCTCCTTTCCCAACTGCGAGGACAAACATTCCGCCATTTCACCCTCTACATCTGCGTCAACAACGAAGAGGGCGGATTCGGATTCGACGACAACCAAGCCTGCCTCCGCCTGCTGCAACAGGTCCACGACCTGCCGCTGGTTGTGATTGACCGCAGCTCGGTGGGCAAAGGCTGGACAGGCAAGAAGAAAGGAGTGGGATGGGCCCGCAAACTCCTTTTCGAACGCATCATGAGCGAACACGACCCCGACGAGCTGGTAGTGAGCCTTGATGCCGACACCGCCATCGATGCCGACTATCTGGAGAGCGTGCTCCACACCATGAACACCCATCCCACAAGCAGTGCCTTTGCCGTACCATACTATCACCCCTTGTGCGGGTCAGACCAGGTGGACCGCCCCATGCTCCGCTACGAATGCTACATGCGCCACTACCTGATAAACCTATTGCTCATCCACAACCCCTACGCCTTCACCGCCCTGGGCAGCGCCATCGTGTTCCCCCTCTGGGCCTATCGCCGTGTGGGAGGAATCACCCCTTTGCAGGGAGGCGAAGACTTCTACCTGTTGCAGAAATTTGCCAAAACCGGTGTCGTCGAACTGGCTCACGCCCATCCCTCCCACATCCTTTCCACCGTCAAACCCCAAGGCCGGACCTCCCACCGTGTGCCTTTCGGCACCGGCCCAGCCGTGGCTGGAGGCTTAGGCCTTATGGCTGACCGCTACCCGTTCTACTCCCCCCAAGGCTTTGCCGCCGTCAAAGCCACCTACGACTCCTTCCCCGCCCTCTATCTTCACGACTGCCCTACGCCCATGACCGCCTTTCTTCAGCAACAACTGTGCACCGACGACCTGTGGCAACCCCTCCGCCGCAATTTCCATACCGCCGACCGTTTCATCCATGCCTGCACCGAACGTGTCGACGGGCTCCGCATACTCCAGTTCCTCAAAAGCAACCCCGCTTTCCGGCTGCCCGAAACAGCTCTGCCCGTCAACTTCCTCACCGACCCTCTGCCCTCCCTTCAAGCCTACCGCAACCAGCTTTTCGACCGCGAGATGCAGCTCCGCCAGCAGGCCCATTCATAAAGCCCCCTCAGCTGTTTGGGGCACCCGCCACCGCACAACCGAGAAAAAACATCGCCACATCCAACCGCCTCCATAATAAATTCACCCTTTTGGCGTTAATCAAAACATGGAAGAAAAGAACCTCATCGAAATCAAGAATAAACGTGCCGAATACGAGTACTTTCTGCTCGACGACTATACCGCCGGCCTCGTCCTCACGGGCACCGAAATCAAATCCATCCGCGACGGGAAAGCCAACCTCACCGATGCCTACTGCACCTTTATCGGAGGCGAACTCTTCGTGCGCCAAATGCACATATCCGAATACCGCTTCGGCTCCTACCTCAACCATGCCGCCAAGCGCGACCGCAAACTCCTCCTCAACAAACGTGAGCTCCGTAAGCTGCAAAACAAAATCAAAGAGCGCGGCTTCACCATCATCCCCGTCAAACTCTTCGTCAACCCCCAGGGACGCGCCAAACTCCTCATCTCCCTGGCGCGCGGCAAGAAATTCTACGACAAGCGCGAAAGCATCAAAGAAAAAGACACCCGCCGCGACCTTCAGCGTCAGCTTCGCTAACCCACTAACACCCCTCCAACACCGATGAAAGTATTCAAATTCGGAGGAGCCTCCGTCAACAGTGCCGCAGCTGTGCGCAACATGGCCTCCATCGTGGCTCACCAGCACGACGGCCCCCTCGTGGTCGTCGTCTCCGCCATGGGCAAAACCACCAACCTCCTCGAGCAGCTGGTGCCTGGCGTGCGTCCCGCGGCCGACCATCCAGCCCTCCTCGACCAGAACCGCCAATACCACCTCTCCATTGTCCGCGACCTCTTCCCCGACCTCTCCCATCCCGTCTACGCTAAGTTGGACACTCTCTTTGCCCAACTCGAACAGCAAAGCGCCCTCGCCCCCACCACCTACAATTTCGACTACAGCCAAACCGTCTGTTTCGGCGAACTCATCTCCACTACCATCATCAGCCACTTCCTCAACTCCATCGGTCTCACAAACCAGTGGGTAGATATCCGCCAAGTCATAGCCACCGACAACCAATATCGCGAAGGCATCGTCGACTTTGCCGCCACCCAGCGCAACACCGACCGCCTCATCCTGCCCTTCGCCAAACACTACATCGTCGTCACCCAAGGTTTCATTGCCGGCAGCGCCGATGGTCACACCTCCACCCTCGGCCGCGAAGGCAGCGACTACAGCGCCTCCATCCTGTCCTACTGCCTCAACGCCGAAAGCATGACCATCTGGAAAGACGTCCCCGGATTTCTCAACGCCGACCCCAAATACTTTCCCGACACAGTCAAAATAGAGCAAATCCCCTACAACGAAGCCATCGAACTGGCCTACTACGGTGCCAGCGTCATCCATCCCAAAACCGTCAAACCCATCCAGAACAAAAACATCCAACTCCACATCCGCTCTTTCCTCAACCCCCATGCCCCAGGCTCCGTCATCGGTCCCTTCCCCACCATCAGTCCCCTCACACCCCTCTACATCTTCAAGCGCAACCAAACCCTTCTCTCCATCCTGCCCAAAGACTTCAGCTTCATTGCCGAAGACAACCTCCAGACCATCTTTGCCGCTCTCGCGCGTCTCAACATCCGTGTCAACCTCATGCAAAACACTGCCCTCAGCTTCTCCCTCTGCATCGACGACAATCCCCTGCTCCTCGACCAGCTGCGTGACCAACTGCAACACCAGTTCCACCTGCGCTACAACCAAGGTCTCCAGCTCATCACCATCCGCTACTACACCCAGCACATCATCGACCACATCGTCGGCTCACGCACCATCCTCCTCCAGCAGCGCACCCGCACCACCACCCAGCTCATCATACAATGAAACGCTCGTTCTTCATCCTGTTCCTGTTGCTCCCCCTGCTCTCGTGGGGGCAAAAGGAATATTCGCTCAAAGGCACCGATTTCTGGGTCACTGTCCCCAACGGCATTGGCATCGACAGCATACTTCTCCAAGTCTGCTCAACCGACACATGCACAGCCATCTTCGCCTATGGCCAGACCATCCTCTCACTTCCACTCGAACGCCGACCCATCGACTCGACTGAAATCAATTCCTACTACAACAACTACCGCATTAACGGCTACAACTACTACGGGAGCGATACCCTCCACTACCCCATCGCATCACTCACGCTGCCCGCCCGCCATGCCCACACCGATTTGACCGACACCATCCTCAGCAAAAACATACACATCATCACCACCGACAGCGCCTACGTCCATCTCTATGCTTTCGGTACCAACGGTGGTGCCACCTCAGTCATCCCCACCCATGCCCTACAGCCCGAATACATCGTGCAAACCTGGCCCGACGCCAGTCGGGGAGCCTTCGTCATCCTTGCAACAGAAGACAACACCGAGGTCGACATCGTCCTCACCAACCCCTCCACCGACGCGCTCCCAGTCAACCGCCACCATCGCATAACCCTCAATGCGGGCAACACCTATCAGCTCATCTCCCAAGGGTCTTTCCCCGACTACAAAAGCTCTTTTACCGGCACACAAATCACAGCACTCCATAACAAAAAAATAGCCGTGTTCCAAAGCAACCGAAACTTGGAAAAAATTGGAGCGCTCGACACAACGCCCGTTTACGACTATACCCTCAACCAAGCTGTCCCCATAGCCTATGCAGGCAGAGTCTACAGATCTTCTTACGGCAACAACATCGGTTCCATAATCACCTCCACCCGCGACAGCTGCATTGTGTATCTCCGCAACCAACCCGTCGATACACTCAATGCCTCGGAGTCTTGTTACTTGTGTCTGCCATACACCATTTACAGCAATAGCTTAGAGACATCACAGCCCAGCATCGTATCCCAATTTGACCAGTCCACCAATGGCAGACCCTCCTGCATCTATTTACCCCCTGTCGGATCAGGAGGCTACGAAGGCTTCGTATCTCCCGACTACAGATTCGAAGACAAAAAGAATGCTCCCCCTCCGCCATCTACTACGCTGAGATACCCTCTTGACATCCTTTGTGCTTACTTTGACTCGCCCTTAACACATTTCGACTCTATCTTTTATTCCGACTTTTCTTTCGTCCACGGAAACTTATGGATGACTCTCCTTTGCCTTGATTGGTCCAGAGTCCACTCCAATCATGAACGCTTCGCCGCCTTCCGAACAGGAACATTTGCCACCTTTACTGTTGATCCCGATTGGACCAACACCATTTACACCCACTACCATTGCGGAGCCTACTCCTACAACGTCTGCTACAACATGATTTTCCAAACCAAGATATTCTATGCCGACGGCATACCCAACAACTCCCTTGCCTCCACCTCCTTCTGCCTGGGCCACGAAATCCTCTTCAACACCAACTGCGACACCAACCAAACCTACTTCCATTGGGATTTCGGCGACGGCCACACCGCCCTCGGTCCCGTAGTCCGCCACACCTATGCCGCTCCCGGCTCCTACCTCGTGCAGACCATCATCGACTATGCCAACACCCCCCTCAGCGACCACTCCCGCGACACCATCTATGGCACCGTCAACATCTCACCCATCGACACCATCACATCCTTCGACAGCTGCTGCACTTTCCCCTACTATTGGCATGATACACTCATCACCGCGCCGGGCACCTATTTCCACCCCAACCCTTCCATTGGCAACTGCCTCCCCATCGACCGTCTCATCCTCTCCCTCGACACCTCCTCCGTCACCACCTCGTTCTTCGACACCATCTGCCAGAACGACAGCCTCACCTGGCGGCGGCATACCTGCGCCGCTCCAGGCATCTACACCGACACCCTCTCTCAAATCAACGGCTGCGACAGCATCCTGCTTCTCAACCTTTCCGTCTGGCCCCTCCCCAATGTCAACATCCAGCGACTCACCCCCGAAGGCCAAATCCCCATCCAACTACAAGGCTCTGTTGCCGACAACTCTTACAGCCCCTGCCGCCTCACATGGCAGTCGTCGCCCACCGACCTCTCGCTGGCCGGACAAGAACACTCGCCCCTCATCTCCGTATCCCCCGCCGAAAGCACCGTCTACACCCTCGCCGCCGAATACGATTCGCTGCCCGGCTGCATCGGGAGTGGTTTTCACCGGGTATCCATCACCACCGACAACGTCCTGTGGGTACCTAACATCTTCACCCCCGGTCGCGAGCCCAACGCCCACTTTACAGTCACCGCTTCACAACTGTCGCAATATCGCATCTCCATCTTCAATCGTCAGGGGCTCCTCGTCTTCCAATCCGACGACATCACCCAGCCCTGGGACGGCACCTGCGACGGCACACCCTGCCAAACCGGTACTTACGCCTACACCATCATCTACACCTTTGCCGACAGTCCCGACCAGCAACTCCGCCACACTGGCACCGTCACCCTCATCCGTTAATCATCCTCATCCATGAAAACCATCCTCCCCTCCAGCACATCATCCCTCAGCCGCCTCAGCCGCATGCTCTCGGCCAAGGCATTCGACAACGCCCGTTTCTTCATCCTCGTCGATGAGAACACCTACACCCACTGCCTCCCCACCCTCATCACCAAAGTCCAGCCGTTGCAGCAAGCCGAATTCATGGAAGTGCCCGTAGGCGAAGACTGCAAAGACATTGCCATCGCCACCCAGCTGTGGCAGACCCTGCTCGAATCCGCAGCCGATCGCAACAGCGTCCTTGTCAACCTTGGAGGTGGTTGCATCAGCGATCTCGGAGGCTTCGTCGCCGCAGGCTACAAACGCGGCATCCGCCACATTAACATCCCCACCTCCCTCATCGGCATGGCCGACGCCGCCATCGGCGGCAAGACTGCCCTCAATCTCGACAACAGCAAAAACCAGATAGGCTTCTTCCACCAGCCCGTCATCGTCTGCATCGACCCCCAGTTCCTCGACACCCTGCCCGACGGGGAAATGTTCAACGGCGTATTCGAGATGCTCAAAACCTTCATGGTCGGCAGCCAGCAGCACTACCAACAACTGTGCGACATGATTCTGCAAGGCACGCTCCAAATCAGCGCCGAACTCCTCACCTCCTGTGCCGAAATCAAGACCGCCATAGTCAAACAGGACCCCCACGACCTCGGCATCCGACGCATCCTCAACCTCGGCCACACCTTCGGCCACGCCATCGAGGCATACAGCCACCACGACGGGCAGTCACCCCTCGCCCACGGCTTTGCCGTCGGCGCAGGCCTTGTCTGCGCCCTCTACCTCTCCGTCCGCAAACTGGGCCTCGACCCCGCCATCCTCGACCGCTACCGCGCCGTCGCCGCCAAACTCTTCGCACTGCCCCACTACTCCCTCCGCGACACCGAAGGCATCCTCACCTACATGCGCCAAGACAAGAAAAACGCCAACGGCGACATACTCTGTGTGCTGCTGCAAGACCTCTCCGCACCCGTTATCGACCTCCCCGTAGCCGAAAACGAGATCCGCGACGCATTGCTAAAACTGTCATAACATGAAATCCCTTCGCCAACTCCTCCTCACCCTCTGTCTTGCGGCCGCATTCGCCTCGTGCCAGCAGCACTATCCCCCGCTGCCCCCAACCAGCCAGTTCTTTGCCCTATGCGACTTCAGCACAGGCAACCTCATCTTCATCCGCGACACCACCGGCATGGGCAGCGCCATCCAGTCCGCCACCACGCTCGACATCCACCAATCCGCCTTCACCCATGTGGCCATCACCGAATGCACCGACAGCGGAGTCTTCGTCATCGACGCCACCCCGGCCTTAGGTGTCGCCCGCCGACCCCTCAACGACTTCATTGCCGCAGTCTACGACACCAACTCCGATTACAGCTTCACCAGTATGGCACAATACTATTACGTCGATGTCCCCTACGACACGGCAACCCTCCTCGCCCGTCTGCACGCACTCGTCGGGCTGCCCTACGACCCCTATTTCCTGCCCCACAACGGCCGCCTGTACTGCAGCGAACTGGTGCAGGATTGTTTCCTCGACCCCGAGGGGAATCCCCTGTTCCCATCCAAACCCATGAATTTCCTTGCCTCAGACGGCACCCTGCCCCCCTACTGGCAACACCATTTCGACAGTCTCGGCACTGCCGTACCCCAAGGCACACCCGGCACCAACCCCAACGACATGTCGCGCTCGCCCATCCTTCACCCTTTCAAAATACAGTAACCATGCAGCTCGAACTCCTCTCTCCCGCCAAAAACCTTGACCAAGGCCGCGAAGCCATCAACCACGGTGCCGACGCCGTCTACATCGGTGCCCCTGCTTTCGGTGCCCGCGAAGCCGCCGGCAACACCCTCTCCGACATCGAGCGTCTGGCCCACTACGCCCACATCTACCATGCACGCGTCTTCGCCACCGTCAACACGCTCCTGTTCGACAACGAGATAGACGATGCCGTGCGCCTCCTCCATCAGCTCTACGAAGCCGGAGTCGATGCCGCCATCATCCAGGACCTCGGCCTGCTGGAGTGCGACCTCCCACCCATCGAACTCCACGCCAGCACCCAAACCCACAACCTCTCCCTCCAGCGCGTCCAGTTCCTCGAAAGCGTTGGCTTCCGTCGCGTCATCCTGGCCCGCGAAACCTCGCTCCAGCAAATGCAGCACCTCCGCCGCCACACCTCCGTTGAGCTCGAATCCTTTGTCCACGGAGCCCTCTGCGTCTGCTACAGCGGCCAGTGCTACCTCGGCCAATATCTCACCGGCCGCAGCGGCAACCGGGGTGCCTGCGCGCAGCCCTGCCGCTCCGCCTACGACCTCTTCGACGCCCACGGCAACCCCCTCCGCAAAGACCAGCACCTCCTCTCGCTGCGCGACTTCTCCGCCGCCAACCACTTGCAGGACATGATTGCCGCCGGCATCACCTCCTTCAAAATCGAAGGCCGCCTCAAGGATATGGACTACGTCAAAAACACCACCGCCTACTATCGCCAGCTGCTCGACCGCATCATCGAAGGCCAACCCCACCTCAGCACCGCCTCCTCCGGCTCCTGCCGTTTCTTCTTCACCCCCGACCCCGAGCGCACCTTCAACCGTGGCTTCACCGACTACTTCCTCCGCCAGCGCCAGCCCATGGCCAACTTCGCCACCCCCAAATCGCTCGGCAAACGCATCGGCATCGTCGCCGCCCTCGGCCGCGACACCATCACCCTCCGCACCTCTCTCCCCCTCACCCCCGGCGACGGCCTCTGCTTCCTCAACCCCCGCGGCCAGCTCGAAGGCTTCCTGGTCAACCATGTGCAGGGCGCCACCATCCGCCCCAACCGCATGCCCGACAGTCTCAAACCGGGCACCCCCATTTGGCGCAACAACGATCAGGCTTTCTCGCGCCAGCTGCAAGGCCGCACCGCCGAGCGCACCATCCCCCTCAGCATCACCCTCGCCGACACCCCTGCCGGGCTCTCCCTCACCCTCGTCGACACCGACGGCCTACAAGCCTCCGCCTCCATCGCCTGTCCCAAAGAACCCGCCCGCGACCCCCTCCGCGCCGCCGAGCAAATGCAACGCCAACTCTCCAAACTGGGCGACACCCCTTTCCGCGCCCACACCTTCGCCAACCACTGCGCCCAGCCCTGGTTCGTCCCCGCCGCCGTGCTCAACCAGCTGCGGCGCGACGCAACCGAACAGCTCATCCTCCGCCGCATCGACTCCCACTTGCAGCATCGCGGCCACTGCCCCACACTCGCACAGCGCCAGGCCGACACCACCCCCTATTTCGAAACTTCGCTCGACTACCGAGCCAACATCATAAACACCTCCGCCGAACGCTTCTACCGCCAACATGGTGTGCAACAACTCGAATACGGCCTTGAAAAGACCCACAACTACGACGGCGCAGCCCTCATGACAACCCAATACTGCCTACGCTACGAACTGGGCATCTGCCTCAAACGCAACCCCTCAGCCCCAACCGGCCCCCTCTTCCTCCACAACAATGGCCACTGGTTCCGACTGCAGACCGACTGCACCCAGTGCCACATGAAGCTCTTCGCCGCCCCCGGCGGCCCCACACAGCAGCCCCTCCCGTCCGCCCGCGCCGACGCCCCTTCTCCTGCCGACCCCACCACCCCGGTCCCGCCACAGCAATAGCCCCCCAGCCCCGCTCCCGCACTTAATCCACACTGTCACCGCACTGCTTCCGCCCCATCCTCGCCCTGCTCCCCTCCCGCCTCTTTCCAGCGCTCCCCCGGTACCCGT
>Ga0247611_10004756_pt1 | contig 18532 bp, 15 predicted proteins | sample 177DNAGHGhighgp2_FD_192422 | JGI IMG/M metagenome (GOLD analysis project Ga0247611, IMG submission 192422) | Sheep rumen microbial communities from Palmerston North, Manawatu-Wanganui, New Zealand - 1770 DNA GHGhigh gp2 | ecosystem: Host-associated > Mammals > Digestive system > Stomach > Rumen... | reverse complement strand
TTCTGCCAGCTTTTCTCCACACAAAAAAATTGTTTGTAAATTGGGCATCAATTCACTATTAAACGATTTATCAGTAAGCAACAAATTCAAAAATGATGGTGTAAATACAGCTAAATTTGAATCACTATTTTTTAATTCAACAAATAACTTCGAAAAATCCTTTTGAACTTCTCTTTCAATCACAAAGTGTTTCGATCTTGTACATAATGAAAGATAGATATCAGCCACAGATAAATCAAATGAATAATTTGCCTGATTTAAAATAACTCCTTTTTCTATATTGCAAATTTTCTTTAGCCATCTTACGCAACTCTTTAGATTTTTATATGTGATTTGAACACCTTTAGGCTCCCCAGTACTTCCTGATGTAAATATTATATAATAAATATCATCATCCTTCATATAAATATCATCTATATCTTTGTAATTCTCATCTAACATTACCTCTTCTATTTGCTTATCTATTATCACGTCTGGATTAATTCTATTTATTATTTTTTTTCTTCTTTCTTCGGGAATAGATATATCCACTGGTACATATGCCGCCCCAGTACACGAACATGCCAAAAATGATGCTATCATATATATATCTTTATGACCATAGACAATTACACTTTTTCTATCTTTATTTTTTTCCATTAAATAATGATAAATATTGCAAACGTATTTATATACATCTTTATTCTTATACTTATTTCCGCTGACTTCATAACAATCGTCTTCTGGAAAGTTTTTTAAATCGCTTATAATTTTACGAAGCATTACTAGCCTCCCTAATTTGGTCTTTTGGAATAAGGTTGTAATCATACATTACTCTAGAGTGATTATCCAAAATCAATTCTTTTTTTATAACCTTCCCGGTTTTCTTATCAGTTTTAATTCTATAAACTTTGCTATTTCTATAGAAGATACCATTTTCCATTGCATAATGACTGTCTTCTTCCACTAATCTATATTTATAATCTATTGGTTTTGTCCCTCTTATTTCCCCATAAATCATAGTGTCATCTTGCCAAATCCTCAATTGAACTGGACAATCCGACGTATTTTTAAATTTATAATCTAATCTCTTATATGCTATTGACGTACCGGTTCCAAATGGGACTCTTCTTTTCTCATCTGGAAATAATGCATCTGAATGGTGATGTTTTTCAATTATCTCAAGATCTGTATGAAGAACCAAGTAATGAATAAGGTTTCCAAGTTGACAAAGGCCTCCACCTCTTCCTTTTCCTAGTGAACTGTTACTAACAGTTAGCCCTTCTAGATATCCCTTTCTTTTGGATGTTTTCCCAACCAAGTTCCAAAGAGAAAAAACTTCACCTGGCTGAATTACAATCCCATCTATCTTTTTACCTGCTATTTCAAGATTTTTAGCTTTATTATATTGAAGCTGCATATCTACACCATGTAATTTACGATATAGAATTTTAGCTTCACCCTTCCATAAATACTCAAAGTTATCATAGTTCTTTTTCTTTGCAATTTTATATCCTTTAATTAGATAATCTTCTATATCTTTCTTTAATGCCTCTTTTCTTAGAGAAATCTCATATGCAATTGGACCATGTTCACAAAATAATTTTCTTCCCATTACACACATCCTCCATTTTCATAATAATAATCATATTACAAAACTTTTGATATTTCAATTTTTATTGCGTTAATGCTTAATTGTTTATTATTCTTGTGTTTATTATTTTTATCGGTTTCTATATATTAGACTTGTTTAAAGGCTATTAGGTTCACATTTTTCAATTATTTGTTTATTTTTTTCAAATATGCTATTATTTTAATATGAGAAAAATAATAGTTCCAAAAAAATACGATAAAAAGTATTTAAATAGTTTTATATTAAATGAATTTCCATCTTTAAACAAGAATGTTCTTTATAAAGCACTTAGAAAAAAGGACATTCGTATTAATGGTGTAAAGATTTCCCAAAACACTTTAATTAACTCTGGCGATGAAATAACTATCTATATTGTTGATAGTGAATTAGATGGTATACGTGTAAATAATGGGAGCAATGATAGTATAGTAAAAGATAATATAATTAAACCAAATACTACTCTCGAGTCATATAATATTAAAATAATTTTTGAAAATGAAAATATTCTCATAGTTTACAAACCAGGCAATCTTTCTGTTACAGAAAGCTCACGTGATAAATATACTCTTACTTCTCTTTTAAAAAAAGAATTAGGAAATAATGTAGAACCTTGCCATAGAATAGACAGAAATACCAAAGGTTTAGTTCTTTTTTCAAAGACAGAAAAAGCACACAAGAAACTTCTTGAAATGTTTAAAAATGGAAAAATCGAAAAGCGCTACTTAGCTAAAGTATATGGCATACCAAAAAAGAAACATGCTATTCTTGAAGCTTATCTTTTCAAAGATAGTAAGAAAAGCATGGTATATATCTCTGATATTCCCAAAAAAGGATATCAAAAGATTATTACTGAATATAAAGTTGTTAAATCTGACACTAAGTTAAATATTAGCACACTAGACATTGTTTTACATACTGGTAAAACACATCAAATTCGAGCTCATCTAGCACACATAGGCCACCCTATCCTAGGAGACGGTAAATATGGAATAAACAAAATCAATAAACAATTTGGTTATAAAACCCAAGAGCTATATAGTTATTCTCTTAAAGGTGAATTTGGGGACGTATCTTTTGTTCCTTTTTAAAGGAATATGGGGACGCAAGTTAAAGAGAATTTCAAAAAAAACATATATACCATGAGTGAGTTAGGCTACAAGCCAAAAATTAATTACATACTAGGGGACGGATGTTGTTCATATTTTAAAATATAGACTTTTATTTCTTGTTGGATATGCAGGTCTATTTAACTACTCCAATAAAGGGAACGAATCAAAAATCTTTTTATATATGTTTGCTGAACAAGAGGGCATGTAGTTACATGCTCTCTTGTTTTTCGACTCAATTTATCGAATAAAAACAATACATTTAATAATGTAAAAATTGAGTCGAAAAAGAGGCACGCAATTGTATTGATTTATTATTCCCATCAAATAATGCGTGCCTCTAGCAAACTATATTTTTATAAAAATACCTATTTATTTTCCTAGCATAGAACTTCGTCCCCTTTATATATAATTTTAATTATAATTCAGACCTGCATATCCATATCATATAATCACCTTCTATAACCATATTTTAAAATATGAACAACATCCGTCCCCCAGTATGTAATTAATTTTTGGCTTGTAGCCTAACTCACTCATGGTATATATGGGTTTTCCGAAATTCTCTTTAACTTACGTCCCCAAAAGCGATTTTTTTAAATGCTCATATAGGAATGGTGTAACTTTTTTATAGCCAGTCTCTGTCATGTGAATCCAATCAGGCTGTCTGTATATTTCGTTGTGTCCAACAAACAAATCAGATAAATCTGCATAATATACTCCATATTTTTCACACAAGATTGGTACACCCTCAAAAAACTTGTCTCTTCTGTCTCTAATATCTGGTTTCTTTGACTCATCCTTTGTGATATTTGAAATCGTATCTTCGTCAATTAACAATATGGATGTAAAACATATCTTTGCACTTGGGAATTTTGTTTTTATTTCTTTAAAAACATTTTCTAAATTTCCAAGTACAGTATTTGGATCAGATACTTCTTTCTTTTCTTTATCAATAGAGCCAATCTCAAGTTTTTTTGAATTATCTAAAAATCCAAGAGCATATCCAAAAATATCATTTGCTCCACCATTCAAAACAATAACATCAGGATTTCTCTCCAATGTTTTTACTTGATTTATAAGTACAATTTTGTCATTACCAGTATTTTCTGTAATAGTGCTTCCCCCCATGGAATTATTAATAAATGTTGCACCATCAATATAGTCTTTTAAATAGTAATCAAACGAGTGATCATCATTTCCATATCCAGACATTATTGAATCGCCTAAAATAGCAATTTGCTTTCCATCTAAAGATACCATGTTTGTATAAACTCCACTAATTATTGAAAAAAATACTATAAAAGCTATGACAATTATTATTGCTCTTTTTTTCGCACTTTTCATATGTAACTTCATATGTACTCTTCGCTCCATTCCTTTTTAAAGATTTACTTCCAAGTTCTATTTCAAGAATATTTTTTAAGAATATATTTCAAGAATATATTTTAAAGTTTTATTTCAAAGGTTTATTCTAAAAAATATATTTCAAATTCTACTCAAAAAAACTATTGAATTCTTCCTCTGAAATTTTTTCTTTTTCCATTAATGTCTTAGCTATTTTGTCTAGTATATCAATATTTTGCTTTAAGATTTTTTGTGCAGTAACGTAACTTTGATCTATCAATATTTGGATTTGTTCTCCAACTTCATCAATAACTTTTTCTCCGAAAATTTGGATTTCGTATGGGTCATCAACTTTTAATGAAATAGGTCCAAGTTTTTCATCCATACCATAAACAGTAAGCATGTCTCTTGCAATTCCTGTAGCCACTTCAATGTCATTACTTGCTCCTGTTGAAATCTCATTTAATGCTATTTTTTCAGCAGCACGTCCACCCATTAATGCAACCATCTTTTCAAGTAATTCTGTTTTTGAAATGTAGAACTTGTCTTCTGTTGTTTTATACATTGTATATCCTCCAGCTACACCTCTAGGAATAATTGAAATTTCTTTGACATTATCTTGTGTTGGAAGAAATTTGCTAACAACAGCATGTCCTGCTTCATGATATGCAGTAAGTTTTTTGTCTTTTTCTGAAACCACTCTGTTTGACTTTTCTAAGCCAACTGTAATCTTCTTAACAGCATTTTCTATATCCATTTTTGAAATCTTTTCGTGTTTATTTCTAGTAGCAATTATTGCTGCTTCATTCAAAATATTAGCAAGTTCTGCTCCAGTAAATCCTGCAGTATCTCCTGCAATTGCTTTGAAATCAATATCTTCTTCAAATAATTTGCTCTCTGCATGTAATTTAAGAATCGCTTCTCTTCCATTTAAGTCTGGAACTGGAACAACAATTTGTCTATCAAATCTTCCTGGCCTTAATAAAGCTTTATCTAGCATTTCTGGTCTATTAGTAGCAGCTAAGACAATGATTGTTTCGCTCGATTCAAATCCATCCATTTCAACAAGCAATTGATTAAGTGTTTGATTATTTTCAGTCTCGGCTCCAGAATTACTTGTTCTTCTAGAACCAATTGCATCAATCTCATCTATAAATACAATACATGGTGCCATCTTTTTAGCTTTTTCAAATAACTTTCTCACTCTAGATGCACCAAGTCCAGCAAACATTTCTATGAATTCCGAACCACTCATTGAAATAAATGGTACACCTGCTTCACCAGCAATAGCCTTTGCTATCAATGTCTTACCAGTACCAGGTTTTCCATAAAGAAGAACTCCTCTAGGTACTTTTGCGCCCATTCTAACATATTCTTTAGGGTTTTTAAGAAAATCAACAATTTCTTCAAGTTCTCCTTTTTCTTCATCTAACCCTGCAATATCATCAAATCTAACATCAGAATCTTCTCCATCTTCTCCGCCATACACTTTAGCGCTATTAGCTCCAAGGCCTTGCATTTGAATAATCATAAACATCAATACTACCAATAGAATTGTAGGCAATAACGAAAATAATGTTTCAAAAATTCTTATGAATGGATTAACATTTTCTTGAATTAATTCTATATCTAGTTTTTCTGTGTCTATTTTTTCTTGTACCCATTCCATAAATGCTTGTACACTTGGGACTAGTACTGTCTTTTCTCTATCCTTTTCTTCTCCTTCACCTTTTACAGTAACAGTAATGGTTCCACTACCTGTAGTCATTTTTATTTTCTCAATATTATTCTCGCCTATTGATTTTATAAGCTCTGTATAAGCCATTTCTTTTGGATTCTCTTCACTTTTTGCTTTAAACACTTTAAAATAGTAAAATACACCACATCCTGCAACAAGTACAAGCAAAATAATTGTAACTATAAGGCTAATTATAAATTTCTTTTTTTCATTTTTACTATTTTTTTCTTTTTTGTCGTTACTACTCATTTTCTCATTCCTTCCAAATTAAATCATATTGCTAGAAACTTTCAAGCTAGATTTCAGAACCGTCTGGTTCATTGCCTGCAAACTTTCCGTCGCCTTCTTCTTTAGAATCATTATCCTCTTTAGGTTCTTCTGATTTTTTGTTTTCTTCTGACTCTTTCTTTTCATTAGTTTCTTTATTTTCTTCTTCTTTTGTTTTTTCTTCTTTACCATTATTGGTCATTTGAACAAGAATTTCTCCTTGCTTTATCAAATCATATTTTATCATTAATATCGCTGCAATCATATATACATAAGATATAAGTGAATATACTAAATCATAATGATTCATAGTAAATCCCGTAATAGTATTTACAACATAGTATACACTGCATAACAATATCGATAGTGAAGATGAATAAACTGCCAAAACAAACATAGGCTTATATTTCATTCTAATTCCACACATAAATGATGCAATATATCCAAATGCGATTGTAGCCATTAACATTAGTATTGTGATTACAAAAAATCCAATAAAGTTTATAAGAACTATCTCTAAAAATACTGAGAATATTGCAAAAGGTACATATACTACCTCAATATATTCCTTTAAACTTGCCTTATCTGTAATGTTTAGTTTACTAATATACTCTTCATAGTCGCCATACTTAAATTCTGTAGGCCTCATACCGCTTATACCATAGTCTACGACAAAAAATGCCCTATCGTTAAATAGCAATATACCTGAATCCTCTTCTCTAAATTTGTCCTTATATTGCTCAACACTTTTGCTTTGATTTTCAGACGTATCAATAAATAATCTAAACTTAAATTCTTCATCATATGCTTCGATTGGCCTATCGAACTTAAGAGTATTATTTTCAAACTTAAAATCTGGCAAATCATTTTCAATATATGAAATACCCTTTGGTATCATTTTACAAATATTGTATATTTGACTTCCTGCCGTAGCTACAGACATTATAAAAATCAGTATAATAAAATAAATAAACGCAACTTGCCATTTTTCAAGTAGAAACTCTCCATATCTTTCTAGATGAAAAATGGAAATTCCTAATCTTTTAAAAAAATTCATCTTTTGAAGTTTCTGTTCCATCAAATATACTCCCTTCTAATATTTGAATTAACATTAAGTGGTGCAATATCAATCTGCACTTCTTGATTAATTTCAACATTTGGATCATCAGTAACATCAACAATGCAGTGATACATTCCAAGTCTTCCAATTACTATTCTTTTTTTACCATTAATTTTAACTTTAAGAGTATTATCCCTAAAAATTTTTCTAAACTCCATTAAAACTGCAATGACATTATTTTTAAATGTATAATCATCTCTAAGTTTACCATAGTTAAATCCATCCATGTTTCCTACAGGAATTACAGCAATTTTCATTCTTTTTGGTGCTTTGAAGATATTGCTATAACTAACCGTCTCCCCACTATCTATGTATTTTATCGCAGCAACATTTGACTTAAAAGAACCTATCACTTTAAATAATTCTTTTTTGACAAGTACCCTTCCCTGAATACACGAGCCTAATCTTACACAATCCATCCACATTTCGTTATACTTTAAAAAACCCGTCGAATTGCAAATGTGGTATTTTAGCGTTTTAATTCCACTTTCTTCTATTTTTTTCTTTACTGATAAAAATCTATTAAATTGCTTATATGAACTAACTTCACTTCTAGCATCTGACAAATGCGAAAAACAATAAACAAATTCTAAGTTTTTTTCATTTTTAAGAGTATTGATGATATTATCAATGTCTTTATATATAAAGCCATATCTCGAAAAACCCGTATCTATTTTTAAACAAGCCTTAATTACCTTTGATTTTTCATCGCAAACTTTTTTGGCAATTTCTAAATCTTGTTCACTTCCTATAGTTATTGTAACACCACTCTCAATAAGAGCTTGAACTTCTTCTTCAATAGATGTTGGTGAAAGCATAATTATCTCTGCATCAATATTTTCTTTTCCAAGTATAACAGCCTCATCAACATTTGAAACTGCTATTTTTTTAACACCATTTTCTGAAAGGAACTTGCTATATTTTACCAAATCAAGTCCCATACCATTAGATTTTGCAACTGCAATAATCTCTGGCTTTGGCTTATCATGCTTTTTACATTCTTCTTCTATCAAATTATTAATCTGATTTAAATTGTATTTTAAATCTTCTTTAGAAATTTCTAACTTTTTCATAAATCCCCTTTATTTTGAAGTCAATTTTTTCTTTAAAGTTCTAAGACTTCTAAATGTTTTTTCTGAGAATTTGTATAGCTTATATCTTAGTGGTTTGAATGGTAAATATATTTCTCCAATAAACTCTGTAAAATCAGCATTGAACCCCTTTTTGAATCTATATAACCCATACTGTGGGTGAGATTCATCAACTACTCCAGATACACCTCTAAAGTCATACATATCTGCTCCACGTTTTATCGCTTCTTGGATCATAGTCCATTGAAGCAGGTAGTTTGGCATAAGATTTCTATGTCTATTGCTACTTGCGCCATACAAGTACCAAACTTTGTTTCCATACATTATAGGAATAATACCTGCAATTGGTTCGTCATTATGATATGCCATAAGAAGTTTCATATGTTCTGGGCCGAGACAATCATACATTCTTTCGAAATACTCTAATGGTCTAATAATAAAGTTATCTCTTGCTCCTGTCTCAATCATTATTTTATGAAAATCCTTTAAATCTTCTCTTGAACCTTCTTTAATAATAACTCCTTTTTTAGTGGCTAAACGAATATTATATCTTGTTTTCGAATGAAATTCTTTGAATATTTCATCCTCTGTTTTCCCTTTTATATTAAGTCTAAAAACAAATCTTGGTTGTATTTCGTCTTTAAAATCTTTACTATCATCTTTGATTTTAAAACCTTTTTGAATAATAATATCTCTAAACTTTTCATCTGATTTCAAAACATCTGGCTCAACTCTAAGTACAAATGCATTGTATTTCTTTGCCAGTTGATTGGCACCATCTACTAAATCTTGAATAACATCCTCTCTGTACAAATTACATACAGGGCCTCTTGCTGAATACATTATATTTCCAAATAATGGGATTTTTCTAATCCATACGCAAAGGCTTCCCCTAATGCTTCCATCACTATTTTCAGAAAGTATGACTTCCTTTTTCCAACTAGTCTTAACTTCGCCCCATTCAAGAGATTGTTGAAAATTGCATCTATCATGGGATTCAAGAAATTCTTTATACAATTTTTTATCTTTTTCTTCTAAAAGTCTCAAAACATCCTCCGTTTATTTACTTTATTTTTTTTCGACAATAGTTCCTTCTTTGGAGTCTTTAACTATATATCCTTTTTCAATTAACAAATCTCTAATTCGATCTGACTCTGCCCAGTTCTTTTCAAGTCTTGCATTATTTCTTTCACTAATTAGTTGTTTTATTTCTTCAGGAAGTACTTCCTCTTGTTTCTCATAGTTTTGTAAATCAAATCCTAGAACTTCATCAAACTTCACTAATAAATCTGCTAATCTTTTCGATTTTATAGGATTTTTTACTACATCCCAAACGACACTCATTGCGACTGGCATATTTAAATCATCATTTATTGCTTCTAGAAATCTGTTTTCGTAATCTTTAATAACATCTTCTAGAACATCATCTGTCCCTTCTTTATGTTTTAAATATCCTTCTCTTAATCTCCCTAAAGCAGTTTTTGCAGCTTCCATTGCCTCAAATGTAAAATTAATCTGAGCTCTATAATTTGATGAATAATTAAACATTCTATAAACAAGAGGTTCAAATCCCTTTTCTTTAAGGTCATCCAATGTATATATATTATTCAACGATTTTGACATTTTACCGCCATCCACTTGTAAAAACTCGCAATGCATCCAATAATTAGCAGGAATTTTTCCACAAAAACCTTTGCTCTGTGCGATTTCATTTTCATGATGAATTGAAATATGATCTACACCACCAGTATGAATATCAAATGGGCATCCTAAATACTTGTATCCCATTGCTGAGCACTCTAGGTGCCAACCAGGATAACTAAGTCCAAAGAATGAATCCCACTTCATAATATGATTTTTAGGAGCTTTTATCCAAAGAGCAAAGTCAGAGATATTCTTCTTATTGCTATCAAATTCCACTCTTGCTCCTGCTTTTTGGTCATCGACTTTTCTATTTGAAAGCACTCCATATTTGTCTAATTTTGATGTATCAAAATATATAGTATCTTCTGTTTGATATGTATATCCATTTTCTATTATTTTTTTAACATATGATTCCATAACATCAATATGTTCTGTGGCTCTAGCAATTATTTCTGGTTTATCAATATTAAGTTTTTCCATGTCTTTCATAAAAGCATCCATATAAAAATTAGCAATTTCAAAAGGATCTTTATTTTCACGTCTTGCTGCTTTTAGCATTTTATCTTCACCTTCATCGGCATCTGAAACTAGATGACCAACGTCAGTGATATTCATGACATGCTTTAACTTATATCCATTATATTTAAGAACTCTTCTTAAATTGTCCATAAACACATATGCTCTTAAGTTTCCAATATGAGCATAATAATAAACTGTAGGTCCACATGAATACATTTTTATCTCTTTTTCATCTATTGGTTTAAATACATCTTTTGTTCTAGTTAATGTGTTATATAATTTGATTTCCATGTTTCCCTCCATTTTCTATTTATATTTTAGGGCGGATACCCCGCCCCTTTTTTTACGTTTGTGGTGTTTCTGCTTGACCCGTACCCTGTCCAGGCTGTTCACCACTAGGCTGGCCTTCCGGCTGAGCTGGTGTACTTGGTTGTGGTGCTGGTTCTTGCTGCTGTGCCTGAGGAGCTTGCTGTGGTGTTGCAGGCGCCTGTTGCTGGGCAGGAGCTGGGTTGCTTGCTGGTGCTTGTATCGGTTGCCCTGTTTTTGAAGCTTGAAGCTGCCTATCTAATTCTTCAAATCTTGCTTGAGCTGCTGCCGCTGCTGCTGCATCTCCAGATGAAGCTGCTGCTGCCGCATCAGTAGCTGCTTGCCATGTGGCTTGTTCTAATGCAGTAACTCCTGCTGTATGAATATTACATGTAGCTGATGGAATTCCTCCACTAGAACCGCTATATGAATGTTGTGATTTCCAAGGTGCATCTATTTCTTTTTCTGGAAGTGATGTATATACATTTGAAACATTTGGGCATGAAGTCGTAGCTAACAAATGAGAATCGTTACATACTGCCACTGCACTATGTCCAGAACATACTTCTGTAGGCACATTTGACTCCGTAAACAATTCTGTATAAACATTTCCTCCACAACTTGATCCTGCAAGTTTTCCAGATACTTTACATACGCTCTTTTTAATAATTCCTTCTGGCTCCTCAAAAGTAGCATTTGGTAATTCTTTATGAATTTCTGTCATTACAGCATCCCAAATCAAACCAGCTGGGTTGCTTCCATAAACAACCTTTGCGTTATATGGATTATATCCATACCAACATGTAGCTGCAAAATAAGGTGTAAAACCTGCAAGCCATCTATCAAAGTCATCATTGGTTGTACCTGTTTTAGCTGCAACTTCGATTCCCTTTAATGCGCAATATTTTGCTGTTCCTTCAGGTCCAGTAACTGGAGCAGTAAGGATATTCTTTTCAATAAATGCATTTTGTTTACTCATTAACTGAACATGCTCTTGGTTAGGTGTGAAAACAACATTTCCACTTGAATCTTCAACTTTTGTATAGTATGTAGGTGTGATATACTCACCATCATTTGCAATCATTGAATATGCTTGACATAGTTCTGCTGGTGAAATACCATGTTGTAATCCTCCAAGAGATAAACTCAATCCCTCATCTGTAAAGTCAGGAAGGCCCATCTTCTTAAGGAATTCAACAACATAGTCATCACCATTTTCTTTTAGAATAATAGATAATGCTTTTGCATTAGGTATATTGGCAGATTTTTCTATAGCCCATCTCATATTAACAAGACCTCTATATCCTGAATACCACTCTTTTGGATTCCATGATCCCCATGAAGTAGGGCAATCATCAAATACTGTTGCTCCTGTAATAGAGCCAGATTCTAATCCTGGAGCAATAACAGCAATAGGCTTCATTGAAGAACCAGTTTGTTTCTTTATTTCTGTAGGGTAATTAAAATATCCAAGTTTTGTAATAGCTGTTCTATTTTCTTTATCTCCAGTAGCTGTTGCACATGCAACTACTTGTCCTGTTCTATAATCTTCTATAACCATTGTAGGAACTGAATCCTCTTTTTGAGTTTCCATTTTTCCTGTTTCTTTATTTTTAACTTGCGCACTTCCAACAGTATAATATGCTGGCTTAACAATTTCATTTTCTAAAACTGATTGTATTTTTGAATTCTGTGTTGTATAAATCTTAAATCCACTGCTATATAAATACATCTCAGCCATATCTCTATTCATATCGGGATTGTCTTTCATTACTTGATCAAGAAGCTGAGAAATAGCAGCTTCTGTATGATATGAAACATTTGTAGTTGTTTTAGCGCCATCACCTTTTTTGAACGCTAAACCGTTGTCTGTCTCTTCACATGCTTGCTTATATTGATCATCTGAAATGTATCCTAATTCTTTCATTTTTCCAAGAACAGTTTTTGTTCTCTTTTTTATTTTTTCATCCATCTCAGCCTTTGACTTAGCTGGGTCTTCTTTACCAGCAAAATCATCAAATGGTTTATACATATTTGGAGCATTATTTATACCTGCCATATATGCACACTCAGCTATGCTTAAATCTTTTGCACTTTTATCGAAATAATAAATTGATCCAAGTTCAACACCGTTTATATCATTTCCTGCAGTAAATATTAAGTTAAGATATAATTCTAATATTTGATCTTTTGATAAGTACTTTTCTACTTGAATTGCCTTAGAAATCTCTTTTACTTTTCTCAAGGCACCAGCTATAGATGAATTCTCTTTTTCTTGAGTGATATTCTTAATAACCTGTTGAGTAATAGTACTACCACCAAAAGAAGATTTTCCTTTATTAAATAGGTATGTCACAGTAGCATAGCCAGTTCTAGCAATATCAACGCCATTGTGATCATAGAATCTCTCATCTTCTATTGCCACATATGCCTTAGGTAAATATTCTGACATTTCTGAAAGCTTAATACTTTTTCTTTTGGTTCCACTGCTAAGAGTCGCAATAAGATTACCTTCAGAATCATATACAGTAGAATTTTCAAATCCAACTTTAAGACTTTCTTTACTAATTTTAAGCTCATTACCAAAAGCACCAAAAAATATTGCTGCGCCAACTCCTGCTGCAATGATTGCACCCGCAATAATCAAAATAACTATTATTGTTATTACCATAGCGGCTCTAGGATGTCTATTTCTAAAAGTCATTTTCATAGAGCTTCCCTTTTTTCTTCCGCCTTTTTTTGGTTTGGTTTGTTGTTTTTTCGTTCTTCCCATAAATGCCTCCATTCCATGGATTATTTTCACATAATACTACGAGGTTTATTATATTACAAAATTGTAAAATAATAAAGCTTTTTTTCAAACAAATATTTTTGAAAAATCGTTTAAAATGTAGGCTCCTTCTTCTATCAATTTATTGGTTCCCACCGACTTTGCAGAGTAGATATTTCCTGGTACTGCGTACACATCTTTTCCTTGCTCTAAAGCATAATCAGCAGTAATCAAACTTCCGCTTTTTTCACCTGCTTCAATTACAACCACCTTCTTTGATAACCCACTTATTATTCTATTTCTTAATGGAAAATGATATCTTTCAGCTTTAGTTCCAACACTATATTCTGATACTATGGTCCCTCCTTCCTCAATAATTCTTTCAAATACCTTTTTATTCTCCAATGGATAAATGTCATTATCTCCCACGCCAGTTCCAAGTACGGCAATTGTATTTCCAATTTTACTTTGAAGACTGCCTAAATGAGCAAATTTGTCCACACCGTATCGCAAGTCCACTCACAACTCCGATATTATTATCACAAGCATATTTAGATAATTCAAACGCAACTTTTTTTCCATAACCACTTGCATATCTCGCTCCTACAATTGCAATATTATCCTTATAAAGATTTTCAATACTTCCTCTCGTATACAAATAAATTGGGCAATCATCTATATTTTTCAATATACTTGGGTATTCTTTATCCTTATAACTTATTAGACTGATATTTAGTTTATTCATATATTCAAAATATTTTTCTATTTTATTTCTTTTTTCTAAATCAAGTATTTCACATATTAGCCTTTCAACTTTATCTTTGGAATAATTAGTAAACTCATTTAATAACTCTTTTTCATCCATATTCCACACTTTCTCAGCTCCATATAATTCAAGAAAATGCTTTTTAGTCTTATTATTTAGTTTTACCGTAGAAAACCATGCATCGTATATATTGTTCATTTAACCTCCTTTAGTTGATATAAATATTTTCAAGTCTTTTTCAGAACAAAAGGGGACATTATGATAATTGAAAAAGACTAAAAAAAAGAACGTCCTTTATTAGACGCCCCTATTTTTATTTTATTTTCTTTCTTTTGCTGCTTTTACAACATTATTTATTAACATAGCAATAGTCATTGGTCCAACTCCACCCGGTACAGGTGTAATGAATGATGCAATCTTACTAACATTTTCGAAATCAACATCTCCAACCAAACTTCCATCATCCATTCTATTTATTCCAACATCTACAACTACCGCTCCTTCTTTAACCATTTCTTGTTTCACAAACTTTGCTTTTCCAATAGCACTTATAATTACATCTGACCTTTTAAGAATTTCTTCTATATTTTTGGTTTTTGAATGACAAACCGTGACGGTTGCATTTTTCTTGAGCATACATTGTATCAGCGGTTTTCCAACTATATTGCTTCTTCCTAATATTGCAACATTTTTTCCTTCAACATCAATATCATATGCTTCAAGCATTTTAACAATACCATATGGTGTACAAGATATAAATGCATCTTCACCTATGGCTAATTTTCCAACATTTACTGGATTAAATCCATCAACATCTTTTTCTGGACTAATCAATGAAAAAGCCTTATTGATATTAATTTGCTTAGGAACAGGACTCTGAAGAAGTATTCCATCAACATCATCTTTACCATTAAGTTTTTTAATTAAGCTGAATAGTTCTTCCTCAGAAGTATTTGTTGAAAGCAAGTATTCTTCAAACTCGATTCCCGCTTTTTTGCAAGCATTTGATTTGTTTTTAACATAAACTTTAGAGGCAGGATCTTCCCCCACGAGAATAACGGCTAATTTAGGATTAATTCCCAGTTTCTTTAATTCATCAACCTCGAGCTTTAATTCTGCCCTAATTTCTTTTGCAAGCTTTTTTCCATCTATCAATTGACTCATATTATACATCCTTTTTATATAAATACACTATTATAACTGCACATGCAATTATAGAAAGTAATGTGATTATCTTATATATCTGGGTTGCAACGTTATTTCCAACCTCAGGTAATACACCAACTTTTTCTTTTAAAGTATCTAACTCTGATTTTTCTTCAGGAACTGCTGTAGCTTCTGGAGCTGGTTCTTCTTCTGGTTTCTCCTCTTCTGGTGTTTCTGGCTTTGTTGTAGTAAGAAGTCTACTTGCCACATATGCTGTAGAACCATTATACTTTATTCTAGACCATCCCTCTGCATTTCCAGTTCTTGTCACTTCTTGTCCTGGAATTAATCCACCTACAATATTGTCTTGAACCGATGTTGTGCAACTAGAACGAACATTCACACCCACAGTAGCATATACTGTTTCATTAATATCTTTAAAACTTGGATTTTTTACTTCTGGCTTAGCTACTGCTTGTGAAGACGATGGTTTTGCCGGTGTTTCAGCAGGTTTGCTTGGTGTAGCATTATTATCAGGAGTTGATGCAGGTGCACTTCCACCATTAATATTTACATTAGATGCTGTGGAACCTCCTGATTCAATCGCTTTACCAGCACTATCAGATATCACTATATTTGATGCAGTAATTGTAGCTGCACCAGCTGCCATATCTTTAGTTGAAATAGAAATATTGTTTGGAGATAGGCCATTCATATAAGCAATTTTCCCTGTTTTTGTTCTTCCATCTGAGAATTTAACAGTTATATCTGCTTGAGCAGCAACAGCATTTGCAGGTATATTAAGAGTAACATTAAGATCCTGTCCTGCTGTAACGTCTCCTGCTGATACCGAAGCTTGGCTTGCCTCAACTTTGGTAATAAATACAGACATTATACCTACTATACTTACTAATAAAATTAATAATGTTTGTAATATTATTTTTTTCATACTACAATTTATTTCCTTTCCGCTATTACTATCTGTCTTTCAGTTGCACCATCTTTACATGTAATCAAAGTAATAACATCTTTTGCCATATCTTGAAGTAAAATTTCTAAATTGTCTGGTGGTACATCTCTTAACTCTTTAACAATATAGATACTTTCATTTAAATCCGGATCTGTTATTTTTATTTCTGAACCTTCAACTAAACTATTTAGATCTTTAAATACTCCATCTCTATTGTGACCAGCTATACAGAAGTTACCATTTGAATTCAATGATGCACCATTATCAATCTTTCCAACACCCACGTCCAATGCTTCATTACTTGTCGAATCTAAAATATATTGTTCAACATCAATTGAATCAATATTTATTTTTCCAAGTACTTTAAATCCTGAAAGCGAAGGAATCATTTTTTCTTGGGCCACCTCTACATTTTCTTCTTCAACTGGTATTTCTTCAGTATTATTTTTCCCTTTTATGAAAAAGAAATAGAATGCAACTGCAGCAATAAGCAAAACAATTGCTATAATAATGACTATCTTTTTAACCCCTGCTTCCTCATCATAATCTTGATAATCATATTCATATCCATTAACAAATGTACTATCTTCTCCATAATCATTAGTTCCATTTGAATATCCATGGCTGTCAGTATTACCAACGTGCGTTTCCATCTCATCGTATTTACTATCAATATTTGAGCTGGATTGATATAGTTTACCATCAAATTTGGTATTGACAGAAACATCGTTAATCGTATTTACAGCTTGAGTACTCTCTTTTTCACCTGAAGCACCAGCGCTTGCACCATTATCTGCATTAGAAACTAAATTATTCAAACTAGTAGTATTGTTATATGCTATATCAGCACCATTGTCCTCAATATCAGAATTATTTACAACTGTATAATCTTTTTTTAAATCGCTATAAATACTATCTTCGTAATCATCATACTTTTTCTTGGTTCTAGCTGTATCTGTAAAATCGTAATATCCTTCTTTCTTTTTTTTGAAAAGTCCAAAGAAACCACCATTGTCAGCTGCGTGTTTTGCCATCTCATTACCTCCATATTATAATTCTTTTAGAACGTGATAAATTGTCTCTTTTATAAACTCGGCACTTGTAAGAGGTGCTACTTTAGCTGGTAAAGATAGTGCCCAAATCACTCTAAGATTTCTCTCTCGAGCGGCCTTTCTATCAACTCCACCCGGATTTGAAGCAAGATCCACTATAACTGTGTCCTTTTTTACTAAATCCAATCTATCTCCTGTAAGAATTTGAAATGGGATTGTATTTATTATTATGTCAAATTTATCCAAATGGTCATTAAGGTCATTTAAATGAATTGGATTATATCCATAAGCTTTAATCCATGAAATATCTTCATTTTTTCTAGCTTCACAATATACCTTTGCTCCAATACCATCAAGCATTTTAGCTAAAACTTTTCCAATTCTTCCAAATCCCATAACAAGTACGTTCGAACCATGAATTGTCCTTTGTGTTTCTTCCATTGCAATTTGTATTGTTCCTTCAGCAGTAGCAATTGTATTTAAAACTGAGAATTCTTCTCTTTTGAATAAGTCTGTAAATTGAACATTATTTAAATCTAATTCATCTTTTATGGTTACATTTCCAGCAATCAAATACTTTCCATTCATTGCCTCTATAAACTCATCAAGTTCTACAATATTTCTTCCAAATGGCGATGAAACTCTTTTTCTATCACTAGAAAGTGGTACTGGACCAACTACTACTTTCGAATAACTTAACGTTTCTTCAAGTGTTGGACACATTTCTACATTATCTAACATTAGTAAGTCTTCCGCGTTTTCTAGTGCATAAGTATAAACCTTATATCCATCCTTTATAAGCATTTCTATAAGCTTAACTATACGTAGGTCTCCACCAACGACTGCAATTGATTTTTCCATATAACCACCTCATCATCTTTCTTTATATTTTATATCCACTATTTAAATATAAGAGCTAGTTTTTTTCTCTTTCGTCCTTTTCCTTTTTTTGTGCCATGTATTCTTCTAAAATCTTTTTTTCCTTTTTCTCCTTGTTGAATAACATATCAACTCTTTTTTCTATACTAAGTTTGTTTTCTGCTCCATTCATGTTTTCAACAAGGTCTAATGTTTTTTC
>Ga0247611_10004753_pt1 | contig 18539 bp, 15 predicted proteins | sample 177DNAGHGhighgp2_FD_192422 | JGI IMG/M metagenome (GOLD analysis project Ga0247611, IMG submission 192422) | Sheep rumen microbial communities from Palmerston North, Manawatu-Wanganui, New Zealand - 1770 DNA GHGhigh gp2 | ecosystem: Host-associated > Mammals > Digestive system > Stomach > Rumen... | reverse complement strand
TATTTGGCTGAAGGCCGTCTGCTGTTCGCCGTACATCAGTTCTATCAGGGAGTGCTCGCGTATGTTGCCCAACAGGTGACGAGGATCGACGAAATGGTCGCAGGAATAGACATCGCCGTTCCACTCCATTACGGCTGCATGACCACAAGAGTGAGCCATAGTGCAAACGCCTGGAGTTACGCCTACCCAGTTGGCAAGGGTGGCATCGAAGAGCTGAACGAACATCTCGCCAACGTCGTTTTTCGCCCATTCATCGAAGATTTCGCACAAGAAATACCCCCACTCCACGCTCTCTACTTTGAAGCCTCCACCCTCGCCTTTCCACTCTCCACCATCCACCACGGGGGTGAACTGAAGGAAGCGGCACTGAAGGTCGTCGCGGAAAAAACGATAGAACTCCAAGGGTTGCTTGGCATTGAGGTTGTTGACAACAGCCATTGCGTTCCACTCGACATGATAGCGATTGAGAATGTCTATGCCTCTGCGAACGCGAGCCCATGTGGGTTCGTCCTGCGGAGTGCGGCGATAGGGGTCGTGAACTTCCTGCGGTCCGTCGATGCTGACTCCCACCAGCCAATGCTCATCGTGGAGGAAACGCGCCCATTCCTCAGTAATAAGGGTGCCGTTGGTTTGCAGGGCGTTGGAGATGATGTGTCCGTCGGCATATTTCTTCTGAAGCTCGACAGCGTGCTGATAGAACGAAAGCGGACGCATCATTGCCTCGCCTCCGTGCCATGTGAAAAGCACCTCGTCGGTGGTCTGAGCAGAGATGTACTGACGCGTGAACTCCTCGAGCAACTGTTCGCTCATCAGATGACGCCTCTCATCGGCATAAAGCTGTTGCTTGGAGAGATAGTAGCAGTAGTCGCAAGCCAGATTGCAGCGAGCGCCCACCGGCTTCAGCATCACATAGAGCGGACGGGAAAACGGAGAGACAGTCATTACTCAAAGATGTGGTTTCCGATTTGACGACGTACGGGATACCATACGACAAGTGCGCTGACTGCCAGCACGGTAAAGAAGATGAGGACGATGTCCCAAGCACGTACAACGACGGGATAGCTTTCGACAATGAACGAACCCTCGCTGCGTCCCATACTGATGATTCCGTATTGCTGCTGAACCCAGCATAAAGCCACTCCGATGACAATGCCGATGAGGGCTCCAAAGAAACTTATCATGTTGCCTTCGAGAACAAACAGGCGACGGACATCGCCGGGCGTGGCTCCAAGATTGCGCAGCGTCTGAATGTCGGCTCGCTTGTCAATCATAAGCATGGAGAGCGAACCCACAATATTGAAACTGGCAACAAGCAGTATGAATGTAAGGAAGAGGTAGGCTATGAGTTTTTCGATGCGCATGATACGGAACACATCGCTCTGCTGCTCGTAGCGGTCCTGAACTACAAAACGAGGTCCGAGCTGACGAGCAATATCGCGCTTAACACTTCTGATGCCAGCTCCCTGACGCAGTCGCAGTTCAATCTGGGAAATCTTGTTCTCGCGGTCGAACAGGCGCTGGGCAAAAGCAAGCGAGGTGATGATGTAGTTGGCATCGTATTTCGACTGCTTCACCTGAAAGACATGACCAGAGCTCATGAGTTCATCGACCGAGAAACTGCCCATGGGATTAGCCATATTCACCCGTTCGCCACGTTTGGGGGCATAGATGAGGAGCGAAGGGTCGAAATCGGGACGCAGACCCAATTGCATTGCCAACTGGATGCCGGGTATGGCATATTCCAGGACATCGGCGTGCAGCGGGAGTTCGGTTTCCTCTGTCTGAGGATAGAGGAGATGAGGAAGATTCATCTGTTGACTGTATGTATCGTCAACACCCTTTATCGTTACCACCACCTGATGTCCGTCGCGCACCACCATTGCCTGATCCTCGAGTGAGAGTGTCACTACCTCCACATCGGGATGGTTACGAAGTTGGGCTACGGCAGGGTCATTGGCTTTCAGCGTGCGTCCCTCGGCAAGGGTGACTTTCAACTCTGGATCGAAGTCGGTGAAGAGGTCTGCCACCAGACTCTGAAAACCATTGAACACACTCAAGGTGCACACCATTGCCAACGTGGCAATAGCTACACCACAGGCCGATATGCCCGAGATGATGTTAATGGCGTGGTGACTTTTCTTCGAAAAAAGGTAACGCCAAGCTATGAAAGCCCTGTAATTCACCTTAACCCCTTAAACCCTTTAAACTCTTAAACCTTTAAACTTTATCCAGCAACTCATCGATATGCTTGGCATAGTCGAGAGAGTCGTCGATGAAGAATTTCAACTCAGGAATGATGCGTAACTGATGACGCATACGGTTGCCAAGTTCGAAACGTACCTGCTTCTGGTTGGCACTGATATTGTTGACTATCTCCTCAGCACGTTCGCTGGGAAATACGCTCAGATAGACACGGCAGACACTCATATCGGGACTGATGCGACATTGGCTGACGCTAATCAGCACACCATGCATGTGGCGTGCGTCGGCAACAAATATCTCGCTAAGCTCCTTCTGTATCAGTCGTGCTACTTTGTTTTGTCTTGTACTATCCACCTTTTTAAATTGATAATTGATAATTGATAATTGATAATTGAAAATTGATAATTGATAATTCAAAATTAATCCTTCACCCTAATCAGGGTGAGTCCGTCGCGAACAGGGACTATCACCTTTTCTACCCGCTGGTCCTTTGCCAACATATCGTTGAAGGCCTTGATGCCAAGTGTCTGCAAGTCGCTCTGCCGAGTTTCGTTTTCAACCACATGACCATACCACAGCGTATTATCGGCAACGATGAATCCACCCTTTCGCATTCTTGGCAACAGCATTTCATAGAACTCCGTATAGTGACGCTTGTCGGCATCGATGAAAGCCATATCAATGTCCTGAAGTCCCATCTCTGGAATCAACTGCAAAGCATCGCCAATGTGGAACCGGATGCGGTCGGCATATTTCGAGCCTTCGAGCCACGGACGGGTGAAATCTTCCTGCTCGTCGTACACCTCGAAGGTGTGAAGCACAGCTCCATCCTCTAAGCCCTCGGCAAGGCACAATGCTGAATATCCGCTGAATGTGCCGAGTTCTACAACCAACTTGGGACGTATCATCCGGGTAAGCATCTTAAGCAAGCGACCCTGAACATGACCACTTGCCATCTGTCCGTACGACAACCTCAACTGAGTGTCGCGATACAGACGGTGAAGATAGTCGTCTTCAGGATCTATGTGAGACCGGATGTATTCCTCTATTGCGTTATCCAAGCAGGCCTTCGAGAGCTACACGGTAAGAATCTAAGCCAAAGCCAGTGACAACCCCCTTACATGCAGGACTTATCATGCTCTTGTGACGGAATTCCTCACGTGCAAAGACATTGGAAATATGAACCTCTACAACTGGGCAGTTGATAGCCTTGATGGCATCCAATATAGCAACGCTGGTGTGGGTGTAGGCTCCTGCATTCAGAATGATGCCATCGACCTTGCCAAAACCAGCCTCATGCAGCTTATCGATGAGTGCACCTTCCATGTTTGACTGGAAGAAATCGAGGCGTACGTCGGGATAACGCTCACGCAACTGTTCCAGATAACTCTTGAAGTCATGCACTCCGTAAATCTCTGTTTCACGCTTTCCCAACAGATTGAGGTTGGGACCGTTCATAATCAAAATTCTTCTCATAGTACGTACTTATTATGGTTAATTTGCTAGCAAAATTACGATAATCATGTAAATAATCCAAATTTACTTTTTATTTAATTACTATTATTCGACAAACAACAGCTTTCTTACCCTCTGCATTATTGGCAATGACCTGATATACACCACTTGAAACACGGCGACCGCTCTTGTTAAGTCCGTTCCATGTGAATGTGCCACCATTGGAATGTCCGCTCCAAATCAACTGACCAGTGGAGGAACATATCTTCACCTCACCGTCCATAGTTAGTCCGCGCACAACAATCGGTCCTGTATAGTCCGGACTAACGGGGTTGGGATAGGAATACACACTGTCTCCTCGCAACTTTTCCTCTGCCTCTGTGGCATCACTAATGTAACTGCACAGACCAGCATCAGTACCTATCATAACACAACCTGTGGTAGGATGAATGGCTATACTCTGTATGGAGTTGCTAAGTATGGGTGAATTATCGGTGTCGAAATGTTGAAGCAACTCCTGTCCGTCGCTACTAACCAAGTACAAACCGTTGTTGGCAGTACCTATCCACTTGCGATTGGCACCATCTACTGCTATTGCTGTGATGGAAACGCCTGAAAGGAGATAGTCGGCAAGGTTGCTGCCGTCGTTACGCGAAATCTTTATCTGCTCGAACTTGAAATCGCTGTCGAAGAATGTAGTCGGGTCGTTGATAACGAAGAGTCCCAACTGTGTGCCGCACCACACGCGACCGTCCATATCCTCGGCAATGGCGTAGAACTCGTCGGGGGTGTATGAGGTGCCGTCCTGATTGGTGATGGTGGTGCGTAGCTGGTGACGGTCATCACGCACGGTATTCAGTGTGCCGTTGGTGTGGAAACCAAATATTCCACGACCAGACATACGGCGACTGACCAAGAAATTAACACCACTGGTAGTGAAGAGGAAATCCTCTGGAGTCGGCGTTTTTTTTATTTCATCATAGTATAATGAGAGCCAACGACCTGAAGGCTGGATAATACGAATGATGGTATCGGTCGTTTGGTTCATTATCCATAAATTTCCACTTTCATCATATTGCAAACCTGCACAGCCAACATAGTTCAAACCATAATTCCCAATCTGCCGCAAAGGACTGTTTTCAGAATTATATAAACCCACGAACTTACCATTGCGATACTCGTAAAGTCCAGTACGATAGGGGCTTGCAAAATGATGCGTAGGATCATTGGGGTCTTGCACAACATGGGTAGTATTCCAATGGTCTAGATTCGGATATTGCGTTGCAGGACCTTCCTCATCGAAATTAGTCCATTCACCATCCTCATAGTACATTGCCGTTGCAGGATTGTAGAATCCAAGATATGTATTAACGCCACCACTCACAAGCAGACGGTCACCAACATATCGTACACGATAAGCCAAGGAACGAACGGGACTGTTTGGCTTAATGCTTCCGACTTTTTGTGTGAATCCATCGGATGATAACTTATATCCCTTGAGTCCCTCATCTCCTTCACATGCCCAGAATAAGCCACCGGCATACGACAAATCGTTCCAGTTGTTTTCCATATCGAATGTCTGAGAATGTGTGGCATCGGAATACACGAAAATCTTTTGTCCATTACCAAATATCATCTGGTTGTTGGCAACGGTAAGGAAACGGCATTCGTTGTTCGAATAGAGCAATTCAAAGTCGAACGGATTGTTTTCAAACCTTAGACGATAGACTCCGCTCGCATTCATCATATATACGTTATCATCGAACGAAATCAACTTGTCATAAGAACCAAAGGTCGATAGCTGTTTCCAATTACTAAGAACATGCAAGTCCTCCGATGTTGACACGTAGAGACCTGACTTGGAACCAAGATAGATTTTATCGTTGAGAACTGCAATGGCACTAACATCTATTCCCAACCTGTAAGTATCCATGATGATGCCTTCAGCCATATCCACAGTTATGTAGCCAAATCCTGTAGCAAGATATGCCGTATTTCCGCTGACTGTGACATTGTTGACCTGACGGTTGCTGATTGTGCTCTCCTTCAGACTGGCGATGTTCTGCACCTTGTCCTCGGCATCCAGCAAATCTATATTACCATTTTTATATACAATTATCAGGCGCTTTACGTCTGCACTGTATGCAATATGCGAAATCTGTTGGTCGTTGAGATTTTCCAGACTGTTGTATGTCTTCACAGAGGTGTCCTCAGCATCGTATCGCATCAGATTATAAGTCTGCGAAGGGTCTATAACTACTCTTTCCTGAGCAATTGTCAGGACATATACTGAACTGCCAAAACTTACAGTCTTCTTTGCAATACAATAAGAGGGATATACTTGCCACTCGCCTATCTTCTGTGCAAAAAGAGAAGAGGGAAGGGCAAACGTGAATATCATGACAAGAAGTTTCAGGAAGGCTGCCAACTTCTGAGTGGCACGACCGCGATGACTTATACGGTTTTTCTCCTCCGGTCCCATCTCAGCGAAACTGACACCTGCCTCAACAGGGGCAAATATAGGATCGTAGCCGAAGCCGTCGGTTCCTGTCTTTTCCTTCAGAATCTCACCTTCCACTATGCCCTCGAACAAATGCTCCTTGCCTTCTTGGATAAGGGCTATAACAGTGCGGAAACGTGCACTCCGATTCTCCTTGTCCTTAAGCTTATCGAGCAGACAGCGGATGTTGGCATCGGAATCGTGACTTTCACCATATCCGTTCATGTGACCAAAGCGGGCAGTATATATGCCAGGTGCACCATTAAGAGCATCAACCTCGAGACCTGTATCATCAGCAAAGCAGTCCATGCCATAGTTGTCGTGAACGTATCGTGCTTTCTGCAAAGCATTACCCTCAAGTGTGTCGGCCGTCTCGGGAATATCTTCATGGCAACCGATATCTGCCAGACCACGCACCTCAAACCTTCCGGCAAGTATCTGTCGGATTTCGCGGAGCTTATGCTCGTTGTTGGTTGCCATTACAAGTTGTTTCATCCTTTTTTAATCTTATCGAAACCTTCACCAAACACGCCTTCTACATTGCTCATCGTGACAAAGGCTTTTGGGTCTATAATTCGAATGAGTTGGAATATAAGTCGGCTTTCCTGTCTCCTTGCCATGATCAGCAGCACACTTCGAGGTTCCTTGCTGTACCAGCCCTCGCCATGAAGTATGGTAACACCTCTGTCAACCTTATCGCATATGGCTTGTGCTATCTCGGCATACTTAGTGGAAATGATGGTAAACTGAACACTCTGTCGCACACCGTTTACCACATAATCGATGGTGGTGATGGAAATGAACAGAGTTGTGTAGCAAGCTACCAATCGCTGAATGTCGCGGAATATGAAGTAAGACATTCCTACTACGAAAATATCCACAAACAGCATGGCTCGACCAAGTGAAATGTTGCGATACTTATTCACCGTCAAAGCCACAATGTCTGTGCCTCCGGTAGAACCGCCAGCCAAGAATACTATCGCTAATCCGAGTCCTTCAATCATCGCACCAATAACACAAGCCATGAACATTTGATTGCCAAGTAACTGCGTCATTTGTTCCTTGCCGTCAGGTCCTACAACCGTTAGCATAGCCTGTATGTAGTCAATCATGAAGGATACAACCACAGTGGCTATGATGGTACGGACACAGAATCGCCATCCCAACGTGTACCAAGCCATCAGTATCAGTACCACGTTGATGATGAAGAACGAGTAGCCGGCATGGAAACCTGTGGCATAGTATATAAGAGCAGAAATACCTGCCACACCACCACTCATTATCTGATATGGCAGCATAAAACAGGTGTAGCCTATTGAAAAAACAATAAGGCCAATGAGTATCTTAAAGTAAGAGAATATCAGTTCCTTTATCATCACAGTTTCTCCTAATTTAAATTCTTTAATCTAAATCATTTAATTCTATTGAAACCAAGTCCATAAACACCCTCAACACGACTCGACGATACGAATGCGGCAGGGTCAACATCCTGAATCGTTCGCAACACGCTTATCTGTTCGTGACGATGCACCAACAGCAGCATCACGTTTATGGGAGCGTGACTGTAGCAACCTTCACCGTTTATCTGCGTCATAGTGTGACCAGTACGTTCGCGTATTATGCGAGCCAGCAATTCGCCCTTAGTAGTCATGATGATGAGCTGTACATCCTGCTTGGCAGAGTTGATAAGCATATCGGCTGCATAAGTGTAAACGAAGAGAGTCACATAACCGAATACCACCATGTGCCATGCATCGTCTGGGTATTTCGTCTTGAAAATAAAATAGCTGCATCCGATTACAGTAAGGTCGAGGTAGAGCAGCACACGACCGAACGAGATGGGCTTGTATTTGTTCACAATGGCTGCCACAATATCCCAACCACCGGTAACACCTCCGGAAAGGAAGCAAAGTCCAACGCCCAAGCCGTTGATGAGAGCACCCAGAACACAGGCCATAGTAGATTCGTTGGGACCTAATATCTGAATGAACTGCCCATCGTCACCAGTCATAATACGTTGTCCTATCTCAAGGAAGAACACCATCGAGATTACGGCATATCCCGTCTTTACGGTAAATTTCCACCCCAATTGCCATAGAGCAATGGAGAGCAGGATACCATTTCCTATCAGCACGGCATAACTCATCGGGAATCCTGTGGCATAGTAGAGAATTGAGCACGCACCTACCCATCCGCCGGTGGGAATGTGGTAGGGAAGCAAGAACACTGTCCACCCGGCCATATATATAGCCATACCGAGGTTGAGGTAAAGGAAATCCTTTGAGAATTCCCAAGCCCTGCGTAGGATTTTTGATGATTTCTGTGCCATAGTATTAGAGAGGTTTAATAACGATGTTTATAATGCGTCCTGGTACCACAACAGTCTTAACGACCTGCTGTCCTTCCAGATATTTAGCAGCATCGGGAGCGCTGAGTGCTGTCTTTTCAACGTCTTCCTTAGACATATCGGCAGGAAGTTCCAAAGTGAAACGCACCTTACCATTGAACTGCACAGGCATCTTCACTGTTGACTCTACCAGATATTTCTCGTCGAACGAAGGCCACTGGGCGTCGCAGACAGATGTCTTATTACCCAGAGCCTCCCACAATTCTTCTGCGATATGTGGGCAGAACGGAGCAATGAGCACTACCAACTGCTCCAAAACCTTACGGCTGCGGCACTTCTGATTCGTCAACTCTGTTGTGGCTACCATAAAGGCAGGAATCGAAGTATTGTAGCTGAACACTTCTATATCCTCCGATACTTTCTTTATGAGCTTATGCAGCGATTTCATGTTATCAGCCGTTGGCTCGCTGTCGTCGGCTGCCAAGCTACCATCCTTGTTCCAATAAAGGGTCCAGAACTTCTTCAGGAAACGGAAACAGCCATCAATACCAGCTACGTCCCAAGGTTTCGACTGTTCAATGGGACCAAGGAACATTTCGTACAGACGTAATGTATCGGCACCATAGTTTTCGCAGATGTCATCGGGGTTCACAACATTGTACTTCGACTTCGACATCTTCTCGATAGCCTGACTAACGATGTACTGACCATTCTGGTTGAGGATGAACTCTCCCTCGCGGAACTCTGGTGTCCACTCACGGATTTTCTCAACATCCAGAACATTACCGTTAACCATGCTTATGTCGGCATAAACTGGGTCTGCCTCAACACCTTGATAATAGTACAGGCTCTTCTTCTTGGCATCGTCGTACTGCTCGTCAAGAAGGTCGAAACTGACAAATTTGTTGGTATTTCTCAAGCGATATACGAAACTTGACCAACCCTGAATCATACCCTGATTTATCAACTTTTGGAAGGGTTCTTCCTTCTTGCTGACACCCAAGTCAAAGAGGAACTTGTTCCAGAATCGGCTGTAAATCAAATGACCTGTAGCATGTTCGCTACCACCTACATAGAGGTCCACATTCTGCCAATATGATGCAGCTTCATCGCTCACCAAAGCCTCATCGTTGTGTGGATCCATATAACGCAGATAGTAAGCGCTGGAACCGGCAAAGCCAGGCATTGTGTAAAGTTCAATGGGGAATACCGTTTGATTGTCGATTGTAGAACAATCAACCACGCTGTTTGTCTTGGTATCCCAAGCCCACTTGGTAGCATTGCCCAATGGAGGTTCACCTGTTTCAGTAGGCAGGAACTTATCCACCTGAGGCAGTTTTATGGGCAGGCACTCCTCTGGAATCATCTGTGGAATACCATTTTTGTAATATACTGGGAAAGGCTCGCCCCAATAACGCTGACGACTGAAGATAGCATCGCGCAGACGATAGTTTACCTTCACACGACCTAAGTTGTGCGCCTTTACGAAGCGCTTTGTTTCAGCAATAGCCTCCTTGATAGTAAGACCGTTCAATATCAGGCGTTCGCCTTCGTAAGAAACGCTCTTGTCCTCGCTAATGGGAGAATTCATAACGACACCTTCTTTGGCATCATAGCTTTCCTCGCTAACATCTGCACCCTCTACCAATGGAATGATGGGCAAATCGAAATGTTTGGCAAAGGCATAGTCACGACTATCGTGAGCTGGCACAGCCATAATTGCACCAGTACCATAACCTGCCAATACATACTCTGCTACATATATGGGGCACTTATCACCTGTGATGGGGTTGATACCATAAGCACCAGAGAACACACCAGTAACGGTATGGTCTATCATACGCTCACGTTCCGTACGACCTTTCACATATTTGATGTATTCATCAACAGCCTTGCGCTGGTCGGGAGTAGTAACCATATCCACCAGTTCGCTTTCGGGAGCCAAAACGAAGAACGTTACACCGAACATTGTATCGGCACGTGTCGTGAAGATGGTGAAGTCAACATCTTGGTCAGCAACCTTAATCTGAACCTCAGTACCTTCTGAACGACCTATCCAGTTCTTCTGGGTCTCCTTTATGCTCTCGCTCCACTGAATAGTCTCCAGTCCGTCGAGCAGACGCTGGCTGTAAGCACTAACACGTAAACACCATTGACGCATCTTCTTCTGCTCCACCGGATAACCACCACGCTCGCTGACTCCGTTCACCACTTCGTCATTTGCCAACACAGTACCCAATGCCGGACACCAGTTAACCATAGTCTCTCCCAGGTAAGCAATACGATGCTGCATAAGCAGGTCGCTTTGTTCCTTTTCGTCAGCAGGCCAAGTTCCTTCTGCCTTAAATTTTTCTATGAGCTTTTCTATAGGCTGTGCCTTTTGCAGTTCCTCATCGAAATAACTATTGAACATCTTCTGGAACGCCCACTGTGTCCACTTGTAATAATCAGGTGTACAAGTACGTACCTCGCGGTCCCAGTCGAAACTGAAACCTATCTTATCCAATTGTTCGCGATAGCGGTCAATATTCTGAAATGTAGTCTTCTCAGGATGCTGACCGGTCTTTATAGCATACTGCTCGGCAGGAAGACCATAGGCATCGTAGCCCATGGGGTTCAGAACATTAAAGCCTTGCAAGCGCTTGTATCGTGCATAAATATCACTGGCTATGTAGCCCAAAGGATGTCCCACATGCAGTCCCGCACCACTGGGGTAAGGGAACATGTTCAGCACATAGTATTTCTTTCTGTTCTTATCCTCTGTGACACGATAGGTCTGCTTTTCTGCCCATTGTTTGTGCCACTTCTTTTCAATCTCTCTGAAGTTGTATTCTTTTGCCATTTCGTTTTATGGTTAATTTTTGCGCGACAAAGATAGTGCAAACCGAGTGAAAAACCAAATTAATTTGGCTTTTTCCTAGGTGCAGCCTATCTTCGAGCCTACAAAGTAGACTCAAAGGTACGAAAACTTAAGTTATAAGTTGGACAAATCGTCGCTTGTAGCTTGCAATAGAGCCTTTCCGAGGCGCAAAAGACGCTCGTTATCCTCAAGCAGTGGCTGATTGGCAGTAAGATCGTACACAAACAGTCCTGTAGAATCGACTATCGAGAACCCATTGTTGAATGTATGATATGCAAAAGGACGTGTATAACTCTTCGACAGAACATCGCGACTCCAGCGGAAATGTCCATGCGGAAGTCCCATTTGTCCGAACAACGTGGCAGCCATATCACTTTGGTTGCAGAGAACCGAAATATCACGAGGCTGACGAACAGCACCTCCAATCCACAATATTGGAACCTGCATACGGATAGCGGAAGTCTCCTCCATTCCGTAATATCCGATTCCATGATCTGGAATGAAGATAACGAGTGTGTTATCCCACTGCGGCATCTGTTGCAGGCGTTCGATAAATTCTCCTATACATTTGTCGAGATAATGGAAGGCATTCTCCACAGGATCTTCGAGAACATGTATAGGAACATCCCACGGTTGATGGCTGGAAAGTGTATTATAACCGATGAGATGGGGCGTTTTATCATTTTTATTCCAGGCGGAAATCTCCTGTAGAATACGGTCGAACACTATACTGTCACATACTCCCCATTTAGCAGAACGTTGAGCCGAGATGGAGAAGTCCTTTTTCCATGTGAAGCGGTCGAAACCTGCATTTACGAGATAGCTTTTCTTCTTAGTGAAATTAATGTCACCACCATAGAAATAGCGTGTATCATAACCTGCGTCAACCAGCGTACGAGCTATTCCAGGCAAATGCTGGTTCTTTGAGAGGTCCTTCTGCAAAGACATAGTGGGGAAGGATGGATAACCACCCCAAATACTTACCGTAGCACGGTCTGTACGGAACGAATTGGCATAGCTCTGCGAGAAATATATACCTTTGTCACAAAGACCGTTGAATTTCGGCATTATGTAATCTCGTCCACCAGCTTTCGTAAACTGACAGCTTGCACTTTCGAGCATAACGAGTACTATGTTGGGGCGTTGTGTTCGAAGCAAAGTATCTGGTTCGACAGAAAGCGTATCGTAACAACCCAAGAGTAAGGAATCACACTCCGCCTGTTCGAAGAAGTGATAACGGACATCCGTACGAACTGTAGTCTCAAACGACGAAAGGAAACTGAAAACAGGGTTTACGGCTGAATGGTTGAGGAATGACGTCTGCGAATAATAAGCCTGTCCTATATTTGTAGTTGATTCGTCAACACCACCTCTTATGCCAATGAATATTAGAGGCAGAGCAACTATGGCAAATATACCGTACGACCAGCGTTTGCGCAGTTTCTTCAGCGGCTTATACTGTTTGCAGTAAGCCCACCCCATTAAAGCGATTAGTACAATTAAACCCATTAGTCCCAACACCAACTGTATGGTGGGAACACTGGCAGCCGCCTCTGCAGGAGATGCTAAATACTGAAGACACGATGCATCGAGCTTGAATCCCCAATGAGGATAAAGAGCAGTATCTGCGGCGAACGCCAGAGCGAAGGCTGCACTTGTAATAATACTCCACAGATAATACACCCAACGAAGCACGTTTCCAGTGTACCATATACTGACAATGGTCAGGATGTAGGGTACTACTAGAAAATAAAGAGCTGTAGAAAGGTCAAGGGTTAGACCGTGACGAAGCACATCATAGACATCTGATATACCAAATGGGTGGCTGGCATAGTTTGCCATCATAAACACCACCTTCGCCACTATGAATAGTACGATGCTTAGCGCATAGAAACGCAGGAGCAACAGAATACGTTGTTTCATATCAGTGCAGTTTACGACCACAAAGATACGATTAAGCGAGCAAAATGCAAAATAAAACCTTAGTATTTTAGAATATGGTCATTGCCATGAGGACAATGATGCAAGCCATAGTTACACCGGCGAATTCTACCATTTCACTTACGTGTTCAACCATATTGGTTTGTTCGCTAATAGTACGGCCGTTAGCCATTAGTCTGATGAGCTTTTCCATAGTATGATGTGTTTTAAAGTTATTCGAGGTTACGTATGAGACAAACAACCTTACTTACAACAACAATCTGTTCCTTCAATATTTTGAAAGGCTCGTAGGAGGGATTATCGCTATAGAGAGTAAGATAGGGGTCGTTAGAATTAATGTTCTTAATGCGCTTTACCATACGCTCACTGTCGCGTGTGAATATAAGATAAATATCATTGGGACGCATATATGCCAAATTCTCTAATCGGCGAATGCCAACGATATCACCACTCTGTATTGTTGGATCCATCGAGTTTCCCATAATAGGAAAAAAAGATGTCGCACGTACTCCAGGAATATGGATACGTTCTGTAGTGACGTTCTCATCGCCCATTATCAACTGTCCTGCGCTGGCTGGCATACAGCTGTAGAAAGGCTGTCCCACTAATGGTGTAGCATTAACTGCAGGCTCATCCTGATAACCGCGACGAGGCATATCTTCATTGCCAGTAAGCCAATCGAACGATACTTCGGGCAGTGCACGGCATATTTTTGCAATACCTCCTTCTGGAATCTGGTTCTGTGCCATCCAGTTGGCAATGGTAGGCTGAGTAGTACCTATCATCGAGGCAAACACCTTTTGTGTGCCACCGTACTCACGAATGAGAGTCTTCAGTTTTTCTCTTGCGTCCATCACAAATTTGATATCTTTATCAATTTTCTGATGCAAAATTATCAATTAATTTATATTCCACCAAATATTTTATCAATTATTTTATATTTTTGCTAATATTTACTGTTTTCTCATGTACGCGCGTGTGTAGATTATTATAGGTATGGAGGAGATGTCGCACTAACATTAACCTACGGTTTTCGTACCTTTGAGCCTCTTCGAGTCTCTAAATTAGGCTGCATTTCGGAAAAACTCAAATAAAAATTTGGTTATTCACTCAATTTGCAGTACCTTTGCAGCCGCAAAGCCCAGATGGCGGAATCGGTAGACGCGCTGGTCTCAAACACCAGTGGGGCAACCCGTGCCGGTTCGACCCCGGCTCTGGGTACTGAAAACGGAGGGTGAGCAATCGGCTTCCGTTTTTCAGTATTACGAAAGGCTTTGCACGAGAACATAAAGAATGTGGACAGATTTGGGCTGCTTGCAACCACAATAAAAAATGCTAAAAAGGACGACCGCTATGTGTTGTCACGCATTCCCACCAAGCACAATAATAGCCCATCTTTGTCCTACAGATAAAGAACTATAAACTTTAAACCTTAAACTTTTAAGTATGGGTTATTTATTTACTTCAGAATCAGTGTCCGAGGGTCATCCCGATAAGGTGGCCGATCAGATTTCCGATGCCGTACTTGACAAACTGTTGGCTTTCGACCCAGAATCGAAGGTTGCCTGCGAGACGCTCGTAACAACCGGTCAGGTGATAATGGCAGGTGAGGTTAAGTCAAAGGCATACGTTGACCTTCAGCGCATTGCCCGTGAGGTTATCAACCGCATTGGCTACACCAAGAGCGAATATATGTTCGAAGGCAACAGTTGTGGTGTGCTGTCTGCAATCCACGAGCAGAGCGACGACATCAATCGAGGCGTTGACCGCGAAGACCGCGAGAATCAGGGAGCCGGCGACCAAGGTATGATGTTCGGCTATGCGACGAACGAGACGGAGAACTACATGCCTCTCTCGCTCGACCTTGCCCATCGCCTCTTGCGTGTGTTGGCAGACATCCGTCGCGAAGGTAAGGTTATGACCTACCTGCGTCCAGATGCCAAGAGTCAGGTCACAATAGAGTACGACGACCAGAACCGTCCCCAGCGTATTGATACCATCGTAGTCAGCACCCAGCACGACGAGTTTGCCGACGATGCAACTATGCAGCAGAAAATCCGCGAGGATGTCATCAATATCCTTATTCCGCGCGTAAAGGAAACCATAAAGAGTCAGCAGGTGCTCAGCCTCTTCAACGACCAGATAACCTATCATGTGAACCCCACTGGCAAGTTCGTCATTGGAGGTCCTCACGGTGATACCGGTCTCACTGGTCGTAAGATTATCGTGGACACCTACGGAGGCAAGGGAGCACACGGTGGTGGTGCGTTCTCAGGCAAAGACCCCTCGAAGGTGGACCGTTCGGCAGCATACGCAGCACGCCACATTGCCAAGAACATGGTGGCAGCAGGTGTAGCCGATGAAATGCTGGTTCAAATCTCTTATGCCATCGGTGTGGCAGAACCTGTGAGCATCTTTGTGGACACCTACGGTCGCAGCCATGTGAACATGACCGACGGCGAGATTGCCAAGAAGATACAACAGTTGTTCGACTTGCGTCCATACGCCATCGAGCAGCGACTGAAGCTGCGCAACCCCATCTATGAGGAGACTGCAGCTTACGGACACATGGGTCGCGAGCCGCAGACGGTGAAGAAGACCTACACCTCTCTCTACAACGAGACAAAGTCTATGGAGGTGGAGCTATTCACATGGGAGAAACTCGACTACGTAGAACGTATCAAGGAAGCCTTCGCACTATGATACTCAACGATATCAAGAGTGTAGCCATCTACTGCGCTTCGAGCACGAAGATAAAGCCCGTTTACTACGAAGTGGCAGCCCAACTGGGACGCCTGCTTGCCGAACGTGGCATCACACAGGTGAACGGAGCCGGCAACATGGGACTGATGCGAGCAGCCAGCGATGCTGGTCTTGAGGCTGGCGGAAAGGTCATAGGCGTGATTCCTTCGTTCATGGTGGAACAGAACTGGCACTACACCAGTCTCACCAAAATCATCGAGACACCGGATATGGAAAGCCGCAAGCAGACCATCAACGACATGACGGATGCTGCCATTGTGCTGCCTGGCGGCTGCGGCACTCTCGACGAGCTGTTCGAGGTCATCACCCTCAAGCAACTCGGTGTCTATTTAAAGCCCATCATCATCCTTAATGTAGATGGATACTACGACCACCTGCTCCACCACCTGGAGCGTTCTATGGAGGAAAACTTCATGCGCCCAGAACATCGCGACATATGGTGCGTGGCAACTACTGCCGAGGAGGCCGTTGACAAGGTTTTCACTACACCTCTGATAGACGAAAGCGTGCGCCGGTTTGCCAAAATTTAGTGAGAAGTGAGAGGTGAGTAATCGCGAAGCGCTTTCATAGCGAAGCGGAGCAAGAAGTTAGAATTGAGAAGATGGAGGAGATAATGGTTTTGGACACGATGGAGACGAGTACCGATACGCTGATGGAAAAGACGGAATGGTATTCAGGCTTCTTCAGCGACAATCCGTTTATCCACAACGAACTGCCAAATCGCCTGTTCGGAATCACTGCCAATCCCCTGCCCTACGACCTTTGGCGCGACGACCTTGTAGGCATCACCCTCGTCCTCTGCACCATCCTTCTCATCTATTCCTTCAACAACACACGCCTGCAACTCAAGCAACAGACTCGCGACTTCATGGCTCAGCCACGCGAGCATTCAGGACTGTTCGCCGTCGAGACAAGCATAGAGTCGCAATCGCGAATGCTCATGGTGGTAGTGCTGAGCGTGATGGGTGCAGTAGCCATGATGGCATACTCGCAAGGCCGGTTCAACATTTCCCAGCACATCATCTCCCCACATCTTCTGCTGTCAATCTATTTTGTCAGCTTCCTGCTGATGTTCATTGTGCGACGAGTGACAACAAACTATGTGAACTGGATATTTTTTCCGAAATCTCAACAAAAAATCTGGAAAGACACCACTTCATACCTCATTTCCATCGAAGCTTTGGCGTTTTATCCTTTCCTGCTCATATTCGTATATTTCGGTCTTCCATTCGAAAAATCCATCACAATTTTCCTGTTTATACTGCTAATTATTAAAATTCTACTCACTTTCAAGACCTTTCGTATCTTTTTCCCTAAAAGCTATTGCTTATTCCATCTTTTTGCGTACCTTTGCGCTCTGGAAATCATGCCATTACTGGCTCTCTGGAAGCTATTGGCAATTGTAACAGAAATTTTGATAGTAAAATATTAGGACATTAGTACAATAATGGTAAAGAAGATTCTGGTTTCACAACCAAAGCCATCATCCGACAAATCTCCATATTTTGATATCGAGAAGAAATATGGTGTAGAAATAGTTTTCCGTCCATTCATAAAAGTGGAAAGCCTGACACCACGCGAGTTCCGTGCACAGAAAGTCAGCGTGCTCGAACACACTGCAGTAATATTCACCTCGCGTCACGCCATCGATCATTTCTTCAACCTCTGCAAGGAAATGCATATCAGCATCCCAGAAGATATGAAGTATTTCTGCATCACTGAAACCGTAGCCCTCTACATCCAGAAATACGTGCAATACCGCAAGCGTAAGGTATTCTTCGGCACCACTGGCAAGCTCGACGATCTCGTGCCCACAATGATGAAGCACAAAAACGAACGCTACTTCATCCCTGTGAGCGATGTCCACAGCGACGAGGTACAGAAACTGATGGAAAGCAAGAAACTGCAATTCACCGAGGGCGTGATGTATCGCACCGTCAGCAACGACTTTCAGCAGGACGAACCTTTCGACTACGATATGCTAATCTTCTTCAGCCCCAGCGGCATTTCAGCCCTCATGAAGAACTTCCCCAACTTCGAGCAGAAGGAAATCGCCATCGGCACCTTCGGAGTACACACCGCCAAGGCTGCACGCGATGCCGGACTTACTATCCAGCTCGAAACCCCAACCCCCAAGTACGCCAGCATCACCAGCGCACTGGCCGACTACATCAAGGAAACTAATGGCTGAGACATTTCGCAAAGCCGAACGTCTCTGTAGCAAGAAAAGCATAGAAACTCTGTTCGCAGGGAGTAGCCGAGCAATTTCGGTCTACCCCCTGCGAGCCGTTTACAAAGAACGTGCAGAAGCTCTCCCCCTAAAGGGGGCTGGGGGGTCAGGGGAGGCCGTACGACTGCTCATCTCCGTCTCCAAACGCCACTTCCGTCACGCCGTTGACCGCAACCGTACGAAGCGCCTCATCCGCGAAGCCTATCGCCACCACCGACAGCTCCCCACCAGCAGTCTCGCC
>Ga0247611_10004752_pt1 | contig 18540 bp, 26 predicted proteins | sample 177DNAGHGhighgp2_FD_192422 | JGI IMG/M metagenome (GOLD analysis project Ga0247611, IMG submission 192422) | Sheep rumen microbial communities from Palmerston North, Manawatu-Wanganui, New Zealand - 1770 DNA GHGhigh gp2 | ecosystem: Host-associated > Mammals > Digestive system > Stomach > Rumen... | reverse complement strand
CATCACTTACAGCTGCTGAACCGGCACTCTATAAGCCTGCTAACAATGCATCTCCTACAGTATAGCCTACTGATTCATTGACTCCATCGTTGTCACCAAATCTACTGTTAATGAAATTTTGATATGCATAGTCGTAATAACCTGTACCAAAAGCAGTTGCTACATCTTGGCTCCATTCTTCAATACCTTCACCGGCACTTTCTTTGAGACGCTCTTTAACCACATCCCATTTCTTTTTAGTAACTGCATTGGCTACCCACTTTCCATTTTCAGCCTGTTCTATGGTAACACGTTCTGACAGTTTTGTACCATCATTCTTTGTTTTCTTGCCTAATCTTCTTGCAAAATCTTTTCTGGCTTTTTGAAGAGATTTGGAATTTAAAGTATTCTTTAATCCATGATTAATAAAACCATTGATTGTTGCTTGTATGATGAATTCAGCAGTGGCTGCGTCCTCTACTCTATCTTGAAGTTCTTTATAATCCGCAGATACTTGTTCTGCGTTTTCTGTTTCATATCTTTTGATAGCGTTTTGCTTAAAGTAATCAACATCAGGATTATCACTGTTTTGTTGGAACTGTTCAAGAAGTTTTTGAATTTCTTCTTCATTGTATACAGGAGCAGCAAAACCTTCTTTATTTAATGTTGTAGTACCTTGTGGTACATCTTCAACACCTGCACGTCGAAGCACTTCTGCAGCATCAGAAGGATTTTGTCTTACCATTTCTTCAAAGTATTTATTTCGAAGACCTACATATCCGTTATGAAAGTTCTCTTGTTTGTCTTTTAGCGTAATGCCTGAACCTTCTGCTGTAGCAACAATAGCACCATTTGCTACGCTTAAGAAATTCTTTGTTTTAACACCGGCTCTTAACGCTTTATTCCATTTGGTAACATCGTTAATACCACTTATAGCTTTGTAAGCGCGTAATCCTCCACTGGTTACAGCCTTTGCCAATCCTGTAGTACCAAACGAGGCAATGGTCATACCGGCTGTAAAACCATAATCACCAACTAATTCTAGAAGTTGCGGTACAGAAAATAATTCTTGCTGCTACTCTACGGTTTTATATAATTGGTTATCCGATAAACCCTCTTCCAACATCTTCACCTGGTCTTCTGGATTATACACGTGAGTATCCATGATATTGTTGGCATACTGTGTTAATGGATTGTCAAACAGGTTCTGAAGTAAACCTTGATCTTTTCTTCTTTTTAAATCTTCTTCAGTGTATAAACCACTTGCTTTTCCAACGTAATCATTGAGACCTGTACCTTGAGCCAACCAACCAATTGGAGTTATGGCGGCAGCAAGTCCTGCAACTCCAATGATTGACGATGTTATATCATCAGCGAATCTGGCAGTGACGTTCATGGTTTTTTCCCACGCTGTCTGATTGTTGGCAATTCTGTCGGTGAAAAATTGTCCAAGTTTCTACATAGCATACTTTTCTCCTCCTCGCTGAAGATCTACATAGAACTAAGCATATAGTTGTAATTTTTCTTCATCGCTGAGACGTAATCCTTCAACATCTTTAAGACGATCATAGTCCAGTAAGGCTTTATACTTTTCAGGATTCATCAGGATATTGTAGTCCTGAGATACCATTTGAGCTAAGTTGTCAAAATCCTTAATGTGATCTTGCCTTGTCTTTCCATCTTCACTAATAGTATCGGAATTTAACCAGTTGAAAAAGTTACTGTGGTTTTTGGTATTTTCTGTATTATTGCTGCTTTCATCGAGATATTTCTTCGCAGCTTCGCGCATTGTAGTTCTTGGACCAACGTCATATGTATCATAGAAAGTATCTGCGGCTCGTACAAACCAATTTTTATCTTGTCTTTTCTCTTTTTCATCACTTATTCCGTCAATATCGTTTTCCATGGCTATACGTGCCATTTCATTCTTTACGTCTAACCATTTCTGTTTTCCAGCATCAGTCATTTTACCATCTTTATCAAAGATGGAGTTGTATAACTCCTGTACTGCAGGATGCTTACTGTTTTTTAATATTTCTTTTCTAATATGGTTATCACGTACCTTATTAAATTGCTCCTCTGTATAATTAGGGTGATTCTTCCGCATCTATTCTTCAAATAGCGGATTTTCGGTCCTATATTTTTCTTTAGCCTTTTCGTCTCTTCCTGAATAAGCTGTCCAAAAATCAACAAACTCGTTGGTGTAACCCAATTTGTTTTTTGCTTCTTGACGTTCTTTTGCGCGTTTTGCACCAGCCTTTGCGACATCTCTACCCAAAGGCTCACCTACCCACATTACATCAAATCTGTTGGCCATATGTTAGTTATCTTCTTTTATTAATATTTATCATTCAGTTACCGTATCTTCTTCACCTCCACCATTATCCCCACCAGAGCTTGCCTCTGGTTCTGGCTTATTCGTTTTAGGCAAAGCGTAATACACTGTATTATTGTCACTACCACCGGTTGTATAAACATTGCAATACATTAAGACTTGTTCTGGTGTTACATCTGGATATTGTTTTAATATCGTACTAACTGCAGTTAGATATTCTTCGCTACCTGTATTAATTATAGTTCCGCCATTTTTAGGTACGGTAGCTGTCTTTCCGTTCCTATATACAGCCATAGGTTTGATATTGGGTTGCTTTGGTTTTTCTTCCTTCTTCTTCTGTTGTGGCGGATCACTGGATTTTATTACACCACCTGTTTCCAAGTCAATAAGTGACTGCTTTCCTGTGTAAGGATCATAAGCCAACCCTCTCTTTACTCTTTTTCCATTTTCATCAGTTGTCCATATATATCTTATACTTCGACCGTTGGCAAATTCCCAATCCAAGTTGTTTCTGAATTCTTCTGCATTTGCTCTATCATTCTGATCATTACCCCATTTGATCTGAGCATTCTCATAAGGATTCATATGATCTTCGTTTGCCTGGTAATCCACATTCCTGACGTATACAGAACCGTCATATACTCCCTCTATAAACCTGTTTTTCAGATATTGTTTGTCATCATTCGAGAAATCATCAAATGACTTGTACACACTGTCTATAATTTGCTTAACCATTTGGAACTTATCTTTCTGATCAACACTATCAAGAGCTTTCTTCAAAGCGTTATCATCCATACCTTGCTCTTTGTATGTTTTCCAGAATTGTCCGCTCATTTCCTGACCAAGCACTCCGTCACCAAATATCTGAGAAGTCAGCCTCTTGCCTACAGCGACTCCTCTCTGCATAATCTGGTCTCCACTGACAGCCTTGATTTTCGGTCTGTTTCCTCCAGCAAAGTCGTCAATTCCTATACTCTGTGAATCAATGGAAAACTTCATGCTCGGATCCTTGTCCTGCAATGCTGCCATCCTGTCCCTGTACTTCACCATATCATTGTACCTTCTGGTAATCTCGGCACTGTTGGCCGAGTATATCTTTCTTGTGTTGAGGATGTCAGTTCTAAGGTTTCCGTTGAAACCGTTCATCATAATATCATCCCTAATACCCTTTATCTTATCGCTCATGTTTCTATATAGAGCGGCTGTCTGACTATTAGGGTTTTGATTGGCTATCCATTCCAACGCTGAAGCCTTGTCAGTCATGTCTTCCAACTTGGCCTCCTGCTCTTTATAAGCCTAAGCAGCCATAGCCAAAGGCTTGACTAACTCGTCAAATGACTGAGGCTCAAATGCTGATTTTATTACAAAAGGATTTGTTGCCATTGATTCTCTAATTTAATTGTCAAAATGTATAACCTTTCCTTTTCTTCCTTAACTTACCTCCGTTTGCAGCAAAAGGCGTCTTGGAGAATTCCTGTTTACCGTTGTTGTCTCTGTAGTACATACCTTTATTAAGACCTCTGACAACCAAACCTTCAGGATTGACATAGCTAACACCATATGCTTGGGCATAATCATCGTTCATCGGGAACAAGACTGATGCTAGCCTGTTTCTATCTTCTTTTGCTTGGTCTTCCCTGTATACACCATGCGCACCCTTGATGGCTTCCTCCGTATTGCCTAAGATACTTGCCCACCAGTTATTTCTTTGGTCAAGTGCTTCCTTGGCTGCGTTATAATTCATCTGTGCTCTAAATCTGTTGGCTTCGTTCATTGCTGCTGTATTGCGACTGTCAGTACCTGTTAGGGCATCTGCCTGCATCTTGCTCATCTAACCATTCCATTGTGTAACCTCGTTTCTTCTTTGGTCATTATATTTCAGTTCCTCGATTCTCTGCTTTCCTCTTTGTATAAGATGATTCAAGTCACTCATGAGGATATTGGCACCTTGACTCGGTGAGGCACCTGTGTTTTGCAGTATTCTCGCAGCCATATTTGAGGCAGAACGATAATCATTGTCACCTATTCTTGGATCTGTTGGGTTGTAGGACATAAGGCCATGTGGGATGTGAGGTTGCTCCTGTATGACAGCAAAATTATTGCCTGCTGCCTTAATTTCAGATGTATCAGGAACACCCATGCCTATCTGTCCGAAAAGACCTGCAAGAGGACCTGCTACAGCAAGCCCCATTCCTGTGAGGTCAGGGCCGGTCTTTGTCCTTACTGCCATTAAGTTTGAATCGCTGGAATTTGTAGTTACATTATTAGATGCGTTATTCCCCGATTTTGTCTTATAATAGTAGTCATTATAATTTTTATCATTAACAGTAACACTGTAAGGGTCTTTGTTAATGAGTTCAAACTAAGCCTCATCAGGCTTGCCTATCATTATCTCATAAGTTCCATCTGGATTTTCTCTCCAGTACCTATTTTCCCATTTATCGGCTTTTTCATGACTTGCATGAAACATTCCTGTAGAACTATTTTCTTTATTTTTAGCGCTTGCAGGAGTAGCATCCTCTCTGTTTGCTCTAATTGTTTTCTGTATAAGTTCAGGTGTTAGGTCTTTACCACCAAGCTTTGCCTTATATTGCCATTCTCCATTTTTATTCTCTACCAGTTCATTGGCGGCAACACTGCCTCTTTCAGCCATACTACCGAGCCATTGTTTTACAAATGGAGTATCCCAATTATTTACTAAATAATCTGTATCGTCTTTATAGTCTTGTTTTGACTCTAGTGCTTCACCGAATGCATTATTTGTGAGTCCTTTTTGCTCGTTAGTAAGTTGCTTGTAGATAGGATCATTATCAATAAAGAATTGCTTAGAGAATGTTCCATTACGTGTTGTTTTGCCTTTAGCAGCTTTGAAGTCACCAAAGTTTATTGGCTTGTATTCTCTATGAATCTTGTTGGCGCTGTCAATCCACCAACCACTGTTTTTCGCTCTCGGGTTGTTATTGTAATATATGTTTTTCAGTACATCGTCATAAGCATTCCAATCTTCTGATGCCATTTCTCTGTTTGCCTTGATAAATTCATCGCGTGTTCCAACTCTTCTTTTATCCTCTTTTGACATTGCGTCATACATCTAACCTAAGACTTCATCAACTGTCATATTTTGGAATAACGATGTATATTTACCCAGCAAACCACCACCATCATACAATCTTCCTCCATAAGCATATTGTTGGCCTTTCTGTTGCTATGACTCAGCAGCAGCCATTTCCTCAGGTGAACCTTGACTCATCTGACCAGCCATCTGCTGCTGCATCATCATAGCCTGTTCAGGAGACATACCTTCTTGAGGCACGCCTTCCTGAGGTTGTCCTTCAATAGGTTGCTGAGCCTGCATAGCCTGTTCCTGTGCAGCATTCTGCAATTCTTCTTGTGTGGGCTCCTGTCTTGCTTCTTGTGGTTGTTCATCATTCTCCTCAGCATGTCTTCTCTCAAGCTCAGCCTGTGCCTTCTCAGCCTTCTTCCTAAGTCTTGCCAACTTGCCTTTGGTAACCTTTACCTCACCAGATTCAGCCTCCTGGTAGTCATCAATCATATCCTGAAGTTCCTCGTCAGAATACTTAGACATCTCAGTGTCAACAGGCTGTTGCGCAGGTTCTGTCTGTGGTTGTGTGTTACCTAGTTCTCCGCCTTCAGCGAATACCTTGCCACCGAAACATAACTTACCACCCATTGCAGAACTGTTGATAGCCTGATCCTGCATGGCTGCAGTTTGTGCAAGTATTTGCTGATTCCTCGCATCACGCTGTGCTGCATACTGGTCCTGTATGGCCTACTGCTGCATGGCGTATTGTTCTTCAGGAGACATGCCTTGCTGGGGCATACCTTGAGGCATGCCTTGTTGCTGAGCCTGCTCCATAGCCATCTGCTGGGCAATAGCCTGTTGTTGCTCGGGAGGCATGTTCTGGATTTCTTGTGCCATCCGTTCTTGGGCAACGGCATCTTGTGCCTTTGCACCTTCCTGCTGCATGATGGCAACCTGCTGTTCGGGAGGAAGGCTGTTGAATTGCTCCACAGCCTGTTCAGCCTTCATCTTCTGCTTGAGTTCTTCTTGTGCATCCTCAAGTTTCTGCATGTTGGCATCCAGCCCTCTCTTGCTGATGGGATCGTTGGGTCTTTCCTTGGATTCAACCAAGAGTTTCTTGGCTACCTCAGCAAAGGTAAAGCCGTCTTTCTTCTGGCCTACTCTCAATGTCTTGCATACCTCTTTAGGAACTTTGAGTCTGTTGGAGAACACATAGTCATTCCAAATTACCTCACCCTCCTCTACGAGGTTAGGAGTGCCCTCAGGGTCTACGCCAACTTGGATACCTTCATAAGGGTTTGTTTCATGTTGGCCACCAGCATTAATTTCCGTAACATTCCTTCCTGGTGACCAGTTGGACGACATGGCTTGGAGTGGTCCTCCAATGGCATATAAGGATGCTCCATCGAAGAAACTATTGTCCCTAATATCTTGATTTTTCCCATAATTTAATCTGCCTCCAAAGGCTTTCTTCCACGTGTTACTGTTCTTGGCAAACACGGCTTGCCTGATAGTTGATGTGGGGAATTTGTCCTTATGTGCAAGCACATAGCTGGCAAACTGCTGCACACCCATGCCGTGTCTTTTTGCCTTTGCAGTGAATTCTCCCTTATGTGCTGGATTGATGTTAATACCTCCACCGTCGGCAAAGAATGTCCCATTGGACAATCCTGTGAAGGAATTACCCAATGAGGAACCCATATCCTGTTTATTCATATTACTTTTCTCCTGCAAACCCAATACACCTTGTAACGCACTGTACCCTGTAGGTGTGGCTGGGTCTATGAAGGCGTTGTTGAGAACACCTCCCATTGCCTTGCAGTTGCATTTCTTTCTGTTCAGCCTACCGCCCAATGCAGCGTGGTAATAATTATCAAGTGCATATTGTAATGCCTTTTGATTGTTGTTATATACCGAATTCTATATTTTACGTCTCATATCATCTCTCACTTTTGCCACAAGTTCGTTTCTTTTTCTTGCCCAATTCTTTCCGCTATCTGTGAAAATACCATCGTCGTATGTCGCTTCTGGAGCTTCTGCTAATTGGTAGTTTGCCAAGTATTCATTACTGCCTTTAGGATTAGTACCTCTGGCTTGTGCGATATATTCACTTGTCCCGTTGTCATTCTTAACTGAACCAAATTGCTTAATCAAGCCTCCCACTAACTTACCTGCTCCTAACACGGCCAAACCCACAGGAAGTCCGTATCCAGTAGCCATCAATCCTGTACCTACTGCGCTACCTGCCTTGCCGATAATATTACCAATCTACGCAGCAGTTGTTTTGTTAAGTTCTGGGCTGATTAAACTGCCAAGATAGTCAGTTCCTAAATCAGCTGCTGTCATGGCCAGACCTGGACCAAAATTGTTAATGAAGCCAGAACCCTTGGCAGCTGTGCTTGATGCCGTAGCCATGTCTTTAGCGATCATATCTGATGCATGTTTGGCTGCTTCTGTACTTACTTCAGCGGCTCCTGCAAAGGCTGGAATATCTCCAGTAAATGATGAAAGTGCAAATGGGTAAGTTTTCCCATTGAGTACTGTGTTTACTGCAGCATTACCTGCCGCTTTTGCTGCAGATTGTGTACCTGTAGATTTAAATGTTTTCGCCACATCGTTTACTGATTGAACCAACTTCGGACTACTGTTAACAATGTTGGTTATCGTATTCAGTATGCCACTACTTGTCTTTGTATTATCTTTATCCGAGGTGGTACTGTTTGAATTAGAACCAATCTGTGATTCTGTTGGAGTTGTATTAAAAACCTTGACAGAATCCTACCAATAATTAGGATTATACATGCCTGAATAATTAGCAAAGTTATTCACAATCCTGTCTATGGAATTCTATCTGGTCAGGTCAGAGACTGCAAGAGGTTTGCTATAGTTCTGGTTGGCGTAATTCCACCACTTTCCAGACTGGTTCTCATTCAGTCCCCAGATAGTTCTTGGACCACCATCATCAAAGAGTTTCTTCCTTCTCTCCTCTTCAAAGAAAGGTTTGTTCCACTTGTTTACAGTATATAATTTATCTCGTTTGGCCATAACGTTTTAGTTTTATATGCAAAGATAACTGTTATGCAGATAACCTAAGACCCGCATAACAGTTAACAAAGAAATCTTAATCAGTTTGTTAATTAATTCTTATGCGAAATACACTATTCCTACATCATGTATTTCCATGTCATAAAGTCTTCCATCAGTAAGTTTATCAGGGTTGTTCATGACAAACTTTATCTTGGACCAGGTATTACGTATTCTCTAACCAGGAACATCTTTATCTCTGGGAATGTCTATATTCCATATCCTGAATTTCTTCTTCATGTTGCTAAGTTCATCATCAATGAACCTGAGATCAACATCGCCTGTATCCTGATATTCATTCCACACTCTCACACTATCAAACATTCTTCTGTGGTCCACCAGATGATCTGATGAATTAAAATCTTCTTGTGGATTGTTATCCAGCCAATATCTGAAATCTCCTCTCAATTCGATGTTAGTGAAGATTTTATCATTAATTGAATTCTCATTGCTGATGAAAGTGAAGTCTGTTTGATAAACTTTATCAAAGAACATGTTATAACTGCCTTTAAACATATCCCAGAGTCTTATTGTGTCTGCCATATTATTGTTATCAGGATAGCACAGCGCATAAAAATTCGAGTCTACATTAAACAATCCTATCGGATGATGATAATCAAAGAAACTGATAAACTGTCCCAATTTCTCAGAATAGCATAATGTGTCTTCTGGAGTGCAGATGTACAAATCCCCGTTCACATTGTCATAGAAGCACCTTATTCCCAGTTGTGGATATTCTTTTGTGTCTCTGTAGTACTGGCACCATTGTTTTTCACAATCCTACTTAGAGAACCAGTAGGACATGTTCATCGGGTTACTAATGGATTTCAGTTGGGATTGGCCTCCTATTTGATACAGTGACTTTGTGTTGGCATCAATGAAGTACAGACCATCAGTAGCTTCAACAATGGACCATTTGTTCTTGCATCCTATTGATGTGGAAATGTATCTATTGCCGTCAACCTTGTAGTTGTTGCTGATCTCAATAGGAACTCCATCAGAAGGACTGATCTGTACCCTTGAGTTAAACAGTATCTGGCCTACAGCGTCATCCTGGAAGCAGTATAACTGATCTGAATTAACCCTGACAGCATTAACCTTACCCTTGGTACCGTCCATCTCCAATGTGCTGGCAAGTGTGATGTTGGTCCAATTGTCAACCTCTGCAGCATTGTTCTTGTAACCTGTCCATGTGACCATGGTGGGATATCTGCTGATAGTATAATAATCATCATCGAGTATCCTGTAATTGAAAAAGTTGTCCTTCTGACTATAAACAGGATTGATGAGATTAAATACCGTGGGGTTCAGCATGAAGTTGCTGATATCTCCCCTGCTTTTGTCATACCTCCCGTCCATATTTATTCTCGTCTCTACCATGAAACTGCCGATCTCTATGATAGAGTTAGTATCTTCGTCAGTGAAAGGATAGGTCTTCAGACAGTCATAACGTTGGTAGTAGGTGTCACCGTACCAGAATGGAATTATTGTCTTTCCTGTGTCATTACCTGTCAGTTCCACATTGTTCTCGTCACAACCTATCTGTATGGCAGGGCCTGCAGGATACCATATATTGTTATGTATGGCCATCTCTGACTCACCGCCAAAATCAGAGTCGCGTGATTCTTCTCTATACATTTCAGCCTAATAGAGAAATGGCCAATAATTGTCATTTTCTATATAAGGTCTTCTATACCCACTATCAGTGTTGTATTCAGGATTGGATATATCTGTTAACCCTGGCAGTGTGAATGTGTGAATCAGTCCGTGAGGTGTGCTCTTGTATTTCATGTACACAGGGTCACTGCTGTACAATAAACCGTGGTTCTTTTCCGGCGTTGTATTATAATATTCACATATTGCTTGTGGAGTTGAATAAAAACTATTGTTCGATGAGCACATTATGTTATATTTTATAGGAGCACTGAGGACTTTATCCACATTACCGAAATAATTAAGGTCGTCAATCTTAATCAATGATATCTGATCAGAATTGAACACCTTGATGTCTGTGTCTTTAAGATCAAACGATATGTCACTCATAACGCCGTTTTTCTCCACCTTGTTTGATGTGCCACCAAAGTACATGATGTTAATCATCTTTTTCTGGTACAGTTTTGCGCTTCTCTCACCATAAGCGGCAGGTCTTGTGGAGTCATTATTCAATGAACCGCTTCTGTGCCAAGGGTATACCAAAAAGGGATACACAGTATTGCTTGTTTGATATTTATCATCGGGATTATTATTCTTGTATTCAACTATGCCGTCTTTGTAAAACAATCCTGCACATATTCTTCTGGCACTCAACCGCGATGATATAGTTCTGTGATAAAAACCAGGTCCCTCATCACTTATAGTTGGAGTCTCGGTGAGGATACTTATATCACCCTGATTTGCTTCCAGCAGATGCCTGCCGGTTATTCTGCACTTCAACGTGGTTGTGTCTATGTTATGAAAGGCGTCATTAAACTCGAACTCAGGACTGTGGAATGTCAGGTAATTCCAATCAACTGCAAACACGTTGGTCAAATCTGTAGCATCGGTGATATTAAACTGAAGGTCTTTATCCACTATTGTTTCGTTGTGCTTATTGATATCCACCTCTATGGGTATCACATTGTTGTTCTCATCAAGTTTGAGATGATAATCCTGATCAACGTAGTCAAAGATATTTCCCCCAGACAAACCCCACGGAACTCCCTGTATTTCACAACCTCTCGCAATGTTGCTTGCAATATCTCCTGAGTATGTGGTATAATCAGAAAACAATATTGTACCGTGCTTATATTGGACAATAGACCCTCCACCATATCCTTGACGGGACTGTGAGAACTCTTCTCCATAATCAGCAGGCACAGGCCTGAAGAACCAAGAACTTTGTATATCAGGAACATGGTTCAATCTTCCTTCCACTGAGTATACAGTAGGGTTCAGTAAACCCTGGCACAATATCAGTTGATCCGATTCTGTGGGAAAACATACCACAGCCCTGACTCTTTTATACCCCTTTCTCTTCATGAAATCTCCTGCATTAGCCTCCAAGGTGGCTTTGAATGTCGGTATGTTCTGAACAAAGAAATCCTTTGTGGGATTTAGCGAAGGCTGTTCACTGTTTGTCTCATCACTGATAAACACAGGCTGACTCCATTTTCCGGTCTTGTATTGAAACTATAGACCCAACCTGTAATGCTCATTATGTTTGAATCCGGCTACATTGGTACTTTCGTCAACTTTGGTGTATTTGTCCACAAGAACACCGTCTTTCTCTTCTTGGGATATGTTGCAGAAGCATGCGTCAAGAGTATTACCCCAACTGTATAACGACGACTTCATTGTGTAAGGAAAGCAACAGGTTCTGTGTGAACTGTCAATGCTTGTCCTCTTCCTGATGGCATCTACCATATTGACAGGGTTTTCATCATTATCCTGTATCTCTTCGGGATAAGTCTTGTTGGTGACAGTGTAATTACCGGTTATCTGAGGTCTTTTTATTTCAATACCCCCTAAGAACATAGTGCCATCCTTTTGGGTCATGGTGCTGGCAGTGATTTCTTCACCGCCAACAAACAGGAGTTCGTTATAATCGACATCCTCACCAGAGGTATTGTTATCGGTAATTGTGACTTTTCCGTTCTTTGTGAATTCAGTAAAAGAATAGTTAATGACGGATGCTATACTCATGTAAGGTCTATTACCATCAGCAATGATGATTTGATGGCCTCCTTCTCCTGGTCCGCCTACATCATCCATCGATATGTATATATCAGTGCATGTATCCCATGCAATGCACATCTGCTTACCATTAGATGTACTGACATCACTGCTATAGACTAACGCTTTTAGGATAAGATGAGGATTGTCTGTTTGAGTGAAATGATAGTAGCGGTTAGCAGCAAGCGTGATATGGTTCACAGTGACTGATTGATTGCCTATGTGTGTTGTGTTAGTAATTAATGGCGTAAACTCAGAGTCAATACTTTCTTTATATAACACATCACTTAAATTAACTCTTGAATAAACAGTGTTTCCTGAATCTTCGGACATGTGGATAATTCTGGAGGAATTTCCGCCGTATCCTAACCTTACGTCAGCAACTCTTTTACAAACAGGAGTGGTATCTTTACTGGTTCTGAATATTGAATATAGCCTTAGAAACTCAAACTGGGTATCTGGGTTTTCGATTGTGATCTTAAAAGCGTTGCCTACGGTTTCCTCAGGACTACCAGCCCTTGATGTATGTGATGTGGGAATCAAGGGAGATATAACACTTATATTAGACTCCTGACCGTATTTATTATAATAAGTGACAGCATATTGGATAACTCCTGCACCGAACAGCCCTGAACTGTCTGCTACTTTTTTCACATGTATGCTGTCTTTAAGAGACAGTGTTGAGATAAAATCAAAACTGGTGTCTGTGTACATACCGTCCAGCAGACGTTTGGTGATATTGATAAGTCTTGGTTGATTGATACCGTCGGTCCAATACACCTTCTGTATGTCAATGTTCTCATAAACACCTAACGTTTCTATGGGATGATTGACGTCGAAACCAAGATTTCCGTTGTGCAACAGTTTGTCGACGAATTTATCTCCTTCCTTATTTAATCTATAAATGCGATCAGGATCAGACTGTGCGGATGGGTCTGTGGTAAACAATGTAAGATAGTCCCCGAGCACACAGTAACCCAGCACTACACCTTTGATAAGATTGTCGTATTTGACTGTACCTCTCTCATTGGTCATGCTGAACAAGGTGTCACCATGTCTTGCTGTAAGCCTTATGTTATGCGCGTCCCACAGGAACTCGGCCTTCTGCTTTGAGATGGCGGTATCCCTTTGCATTCCCTGGAACACATGTTCTTCTATCTTCTTCTGCATTATCTTCCTCCGTTATGTTTCCTTAAATACTCACGATTACCGTAATCTTTAAACCCCCTGTCAAATGATCTCATATTGGGTATCATCGTCATGATGGCTCTCGATATGCTTTCCATCTCACTCACACTGGGTACTGTGAACGTATCCATCAGTTGTGCGGATAACCAAGCATATTCAGTCTGGGCATTCTGCAGTACTGGTGCTGCCAGTTTACCTGTGTCAAACTTGATTGTGAACACCTTGACCTTGATATAGGCTTCAAGTGCGGCCAAATATGTCTCGTCGTCTATAATCAATGGATATCCATCCTCATCGACAGGTATGGCTCTATAAGCCAGTTCTACCACGCCTTCAGGAAAAGACGTGTAGATGACTCTACCTTGAGTCTTAAACGACGGCTCTTCTTCAGGTATGCACAAATGGTCACAGTGTCTATCCATACCGTCCATATATGGACGCTGAAACATGGGATTGTGCCTGCCGTTGACTAACTGTGGAAAATTGGCTTTATCCACAGGAGGGTGTTTGTGGTCAGGGTGATCAGTAATATCTTTTAGCCCAGGATTGAATGTCTTTGTCATTGCTCTTAGGCATACACCGCTGCACTTATCCCTCACCTGCTAAATACTGATAAGGTCACATGGTAGTTCTCCTCTGAAATGATGTATTTCCACATCAGCAAGTTTATCCTCATATAACTGGGGATATCCGTGCAGGGCTATAAACCTGGTAGTGTATCTGATAGCTGCATCAAGATCCACATCCCTCATCAGTGGATGGTCAAGAAGATTATCTAGCACCCTCTTGATACTTGTATATCGTATGTTATTTACCATAAACGCTATCTATTAAACCGTTGATTATGTTATGTTTCAGTTTTTGCTTGATAAATCTGTTGAGCGTAAAGTCATAGAACAGTTTGTTGTTATACTTGGCATCGTGCTTATTATAGTTGACCCTATACATCGTCTTGCAGTTTCTTCTTACAAGAGTTTTCGCTTCTCTTGCTTCCATATCCTCAAACCATAACTTGAGTGTGGACTTCCAATCTATAGGATAAGTTACCTTCATGTTACCGTCTTTGTTGATGTAGACACCTCGTTGTTCTTTCTTCAACTCCAACTTGCCCATGCGTGAAGGAAAATATATTGTGGTTCCTTTGGATATTTCATCAGCATAGATGTCATTAATACCTCTGATGATAGCATAAAACTCATATTCAGTGACAGGTCTACCGATGTCATACCATTTGTTTTTGCGTATCAGTTTATAAGCGTCATATACTCCCCAAGAGCCAGACACCTTGAATTTCTTCCTACCTTTACCTTCACGTTTTACAACATCGCTATAGAACTTTTTCCATTCAGCCTCAATATGTTCGTCTTCATACAAAGGCTTTGGTTCCGTATCTTTCATCATGAATCCTCTATTTGTTTCTGTAACCCGCTCTTCATGTTTCTTCTGACAAATGCCACAATGTCTGATAGGTCATCATTCGCGTCATTGGATTTATCTGACGGACGATATGAGGCACCAAGCAATTCCTTGACACACATCTCTATCAATGTGGGCACAAGATAATCCCTGATGGGGAATTCCGCATCAAGGGGATCACAACTTGTATCTTCACCGGCACTGTCGCACAATAAAGAGGCCGCTTCATCAAAATCCTCGAAGATAGCGTTTATCCTCAGGTGCTTAAGATACATGAACTACGGGTTGTCTGCCTTGATGTATAAATGCAGGTCCGGGCCTGTGGATACATAGATGATGTTCTTAAGAAATCTGTTGGTTCCCACAAAGCGCATCCTTTCCCTTGACACATAACTGATGTTGATGTTGCTGTAGAAATCCACAGGATATACTCTTGGAATTGTACCTTCCAGTATCTTAGGTACAGGCTTCGTGCTTCTCAGATAATAACCTCCTTCACAAGGTAAACCGGGAATAGCCTCTACTTTCTCAAGATCAAGACATATCTGTTGATATTCAAATTCAGAGGCAACATCTGTGGTGCTCTTCTCACGTTCCTGTTCTTTCTTAATGAGGAAACTGCGGTATCTTTTAATAAGAAATACAACATGATCCTCTGTAAAGAACAGGTCGTCTGAACTTGACAGTTTGCACTCGTCCAATATCATATATACCAAGTCCTTAACTTTCATATACTACAGAATCAATTATATCGTTAATTCTTTTTATCATAAATACTCGTAGCGTTTAATTTGCGAATTTACACATAAAGAGGGGTTTATGCCCCTCTTTAAATAATCCGTTTATCTTTGCTAATACCTAGTCTTTGGAAATCACTCCTCAATCTCAGTAGTTCTTGGCGCTGAATCTTCTGTGAATCTTGGTATATTCGTCTCCGAGAACCTGCTGGTATCTGATATATAATAACGCTTGGGTTTTCCTATACGCTCCTTTGATGGAGAAATCTTTATCAGGCATTTCTCCCTGCCCAGACAACGCAGTAGCCTGTTCAATGTGACAATGTCTTTGTCCTCAAGATAATCGGCAAACTGGCCATTTAGGACAACCTTGTAGATAAAGCAGTAAAGCAACAGGGAATATGTTCCGCGTTTAGGATAGTTTCCCGTCATCTATAGCACGTTGAAATAGTGCTGCAAACTGTTATAAACATCACCAGACTCTACCATGACAACCACAACCTTTACTGAATGAGATGTTCTGTAGACTATCTGTCTTGAGATTCTGAAAATATTTCCACGCAAGACACCAGTCACCACTATTTATCGCGAAGTCAAATGCATAGTATCTGAGCATGAAATCCACCATACTGTCGGTATTGCTATCACACTAATCACCCTGGTTCTCTGCCATGTTTATGAAATCATGATATAACGGATATGTATTATAAGCAACACCTGTCAGCGTGCTAATGTCCCAACCGCATCCCATGCTTTCTATTTCAGCCACATTTCCTCCTACGTGAGCCTTAACTTTAACCACAAACAGGTCGTCTGACAGGGATTTGCCTCCTTTAAGATACACATCTATGGAAGATAGACACAGTCTCACATGACGTAATGGGTCTTTGCTTTTATAGGTTATTGCAGACGCATCTCGAAGAATCCTGGTGTATTTGTCAAACATACCTTCAGATATCTGTTTGCCAGTTTCCTCATCAAACTAGTCAAACATGAACACCTTTTCCTCATCTGTGAGTTTGCTTTCACCCTCCAATATATATCCCATCCAGTTATTCGCGTCCGCTATCTTTACTTCCCCATCTCCATTGATGTCTGGAGTGTTGGGATAGTCATTCGCGGAACTCTCTCCCTTCAGAACACTGATGATGCACGCATAGTCTGCAAGACTCACAAAGCCGTCTCCATTAATATCATATGCGCTGCTTGTGTTGTCAGGAAGCATTTTGTCAATAAGATCGTTTATTCTGTCTATAATTGCTATGTCGCAATCTGTTATGTTGCCATCGTCATCCATATCCACATAGGTAAGACCTGTACCGCCTGAATATACTGTGATAAAGTCACATCCCGTTTTATCATCACCGCATAATTTTGATGCTGGGGCGACACTGACGGATTCTATATAACACTTGTCATACACATAGATATCGTCTATACCTACATCCACAACAAGGTTTTTTCCGTCTTCAGTTATATATAATTCGTTGAAGTGTATCATTGTCCTCTAATTAAAAAAGGAGGGGTGAGGGTTCCCCCCTACCCCTCACAGGTTAGTGTGTGTTTGTTACTCGTTTTTTTTCAGATTGTGAATCAGTTACCTGGATTTAAGTCTCCTGGCTTTAACTCTCCTGGAGTAAGAGATTCCGATTGTGTAATCTCAGTACCAGTCAATGCCTCAATGTTGCTTATCAACGAGGAGATGTTGGATTCTGAGCCGATAAGGGTGATGTCCTTCTCGCTCTTCTGGATATCCTCACAACTACCCTGATAAGAGAAATGGATCTCAAGAGCGTCATAACCGCTCACAACATCGGTGTCAGTGGTTACCATAGGCACAAAGTCGAAGTTATTGGGATAACCCATACCACGATAGTAGTCTGCTCTTTCACCAAAGGTGAACCACTCAAGATCTGCCATCCTCGTGTTGTTGTGAACGGAAGTCAACTGTTCAGTATCTGTCACAGGTTTAGCAGTACCCCACTGGGTCTCTTCGCCACCCACGTAGATAGTTGAGGGGAACACGTCGAATACCAAGCTCTCTGCCTCCCACTTACCCAAGGTCCAAGGCTGCTTCTTCTCCTCAATGATGAGGGCAGGATCGTCCTCATCTACTATGAATGTCAGATAAGGATTGGTAAGAGCGGTGGCACCCACCTCACGGCTGAAGCTTGCGTTCAACTCATCAACCATGGCTGCATAGAAGTTCTCAGGCGAACTGGTCTGCGAAGTTACATGCAGAGCAACGGTCTTCACATAACTATTCTCGGGACTCAGACCATAGAACTGCTGGAACGAAATGTTCAGTATGTAGTCCGAACCCACAACAGCATTGCCTTTATTAATAGTGCTGTCCAATGTAATCCTTACCTGTTTCAAATAGGTAACCTGATCAGATGCTGGAATGTGCTTAATGTAGGTAATCAGGTCCAGAGGAATCATGTCACTCCTTGTTACGCCATCACGACCTCTGTACATAAAGTAAAGGTCTTTTTCCTTAGGGCTGAAGCCTTTGGTAACACAGGCTTTGATAGCACCTTTGGCAGATGAATCGGTGATGGCGGTGTCACCTGAAACAACACTGTTTACAACATACAAATGTCTGTTTTGATTTACACTTCTCATTTTATATATAAAATTTAAATTAAACTTAAGCTCGGATTATATCCTTGCCGTAATAAATCACTATTCTCCTTAATCTTCATTCTTAGAGGATTTACTTGATGAAACCACAGACCTGCTGGCTATGGCCATTCTAACGGCTAACTCCAGGATGTTGTGATGAATTGCTTCATGAAGTTTACATCCATTGGTTTTGTTTTCTCCGTCTATGCTTAATCCATCAGGCAAATCAACCAGAATGATTGGTTCAAGTTTTTTGATATATCTTACATAGTAAGAACCTATCGGATATTTACTAATGATCTCCACTACACCATTGGGATCAATGTCAGTATCAGATAAATCTAATCTCAACGCCCTATGGTAAGATGGACCTCTAAAAGGATTGCGTTTGATTCTGTGGAACTCATCCTGGGTCACAGGCA
>Ga0247611_10004751_pt1 | contig 18541 bp, 15 predicted proteins | sample 177DNAGHGhighgp2_FD_192422 | JGI IMG/M metagenome (GOLD analysis project Ga0247611, IMG submission 192422) | Sheep rumen microbial communities from Palmerston North, Manawatu-Wanganui, New Zealand - 1770 DNA GHGhigh gp2 | ecosystem: Host-associated > Mammals > Digestive system > Stomach > Rumen... | reverse complement strand
GAGCGCTTCGGGGTTGTACGCGTTCCCCGCAAGCCCATAGACGGTCTCTGTCGGGATGGCGACGACCTCGCCTTCCTTGAGGAGCCTTGCGGACTCTGAAACGCTTGTCCAAGGGGGGAACTTCATGATAGACCAAAAATAAAAAAAAGGATGGCTTTTTGCGACCGTTCGCGCTACGTTCGGGTAGGGCTACTCCGGAAAGCGCTCCCTCTCGCAACCGCCCCTAGTTAATACTAGGGGCTTTGTTGCTCACGTTGCCATCCCTTTAAGATTGTCTTTTGCTTGCGGTTATGCTTCCGGAGCAGCGGCCGGAGCTTCTTGCTTCGGTTCGTCCTTGCGGCCGAAGGCAAATACCTTGTCGCATGCACCGTTGAAACGCTTCCAGACCTTGTCGGACTGGTCGCGCGGAACAGCGCCGACTTCTTTCCAGAGCCTGCGCAGGTGCTTCACCTTGTTCATCGCTGCACCGACGTTTGCTTCGCTCAGGTCGGTAAGCAGGTCTTCGGCCTGTTCGCAGAGCAATACCTTCTTCTGCAGGTTGTTCTGGCGGGCCTGTTCCTGGATATCCAACTGGTCACGGCGGCGCGTGAAGAAGTCGTCGCAGGCTTCGCGGAAGGTCTTGTGAATTTCTGTGTCCTCGATGCCGCAAGATCCGAGCTCGCGCCATTCCTTCTGCAGGTCGCGAACGGCATCGGCAAGCTGGTTAGAACCTGCACTTTCGGCGAACTGGCGCACCTTGTCGACCATTTCGAGTTTCTTCTTCTTGATGCCTTCCAGCTGCTTGCGGAGGGCTTCGTCAGTTTCGGCCATCGCAGAGATAAACTGGTTCATCTTGGAGTTGAAACGCTCGTTGATGGATTCGACGGCTTCCTTCGGCACCATACCGATGGCCTTCCATTCTTCGCGGATGGCCTTGATGGCTTCGGCGGTCTCGGGCGTGATGTTCGCTGTGTCCATCGCGTCGAGCTTGTCGCAGAGGTTCACCTTCTTGACGAGGTTTTCCTGCTTTGCGGAATCCATTTCTTCGAAGTGCGTGCGCTTTTTGTCGAAGAAGGCGTCGCATGCGCTGCGGAAGCGCGTCCAGATTTCTTCGGACTTGCTCTTGGGGACAGGGCCGGTGGCCTTCCAGGAATCCTGCAACTGCTTCATCTTGTTGGATGTCGCATTCCAGTCGGAGGAATCCTTCAGGGCTTCGGCTTCTTCGCAGAGCATCAGTTTCTTTTCGAGGTTCGCTTCGCGGTTCTGGTCTTCTTGCTTGATGCTTTCCTTGTACTGGGCAAAGAATGCGTTGGAAGCCGCCTTGAAGCGGTCGATAAGGGCGTTCAGGCTTTCCTTGGGCACCATGCCGATTGCCTTCCAGGATTCCTGGATTTCCTGCATGGCCTTGTACTTGTCCTTCCAGAACATGGAGGTGTTCGCCACGAGTTCCTCGATTTTCTGGCAGAGGGCTTCCTTGCTTTCGAGGTTCTTCTGGCGTTCGGCCTCGCGTTCTTCAATGAACTGCGCGCAGTTCGAACGGATCTGGGTGTAGAGGGCCTGGAACTTGTCGCGGAATTCCACGAACTTCGCCGGGGAGACGGGTCCGATGTTCTTCCACTTGTTGCTGTATTCGCGCAACTTGTTGAGCACGTCCTGGCTACCGGGTTCCTTCGCAAGCATTTCCATCTCTTCGAGGATGTTTGTGCGGTCGTTTTCGTTGTGCCAAGATTCCCACTGGCGCATTTCCTGGAAACGTTCGGTAGCGCTCTTGTACTCGAGCCACAGGTCGTGGTACTTGAACTTCTGTTCTCCGACGATATTCTTCCATTCGGCGAATGCGTCGCGGAGTTTTTGGCTCAGGTTCTTGAAGTCCTCGTTCTCGTCGAAGCCCTTTACACGTTCGATAAGGGCGCGGAGTTTCGCGGAATTGGCTTCGAATGTCTTCTGGGAGGCTTCTTCGAATGCAGTGATCTTCTCCTTGAGCTTGTTGCGCAGGGTGTTGTAGCTCTGGAGCAGCGGGTCGTCGCCTTCGAGTGCGGGGAACTTTTCCCATTCGCGGACCAGGGCGTGCAGGTGCTTGGACGTCGCTTCGGTAATGTCGGAATCGGCGAGAGCCTGGAACATCTCGAGGAGCTGCGGGCGAGCCTTCGCTTCTTCGTTTGCGATTTCTTCGGTCTTGACTTCCGGTTCGGGCTTTTTCACTTCCTGGGTGCGGACGAGGGCAAGGTTGAACCGCTTCACGCTGTCTGCATCCATGATGGACTTCTTTTCGTTCCATTCGGCGGTGATCTCGCTTACGCGCTCTGCCTTTTCTGTGACTTCGCCGGCATCGAGGATTGCCTCGAGTTCAGCCAGGAGTTCACCCAGGTGCAGCTGCTGCTGTTCCTTTTCGGCCGCGGCCTTTTCGGCGGCGATGCGTTCGGTGTCGGCTTCCTGCAGGAACTTCTCGTAACTGGCGTAAATTTCATCGAGAGCGGCCTGTTCCGAACCCATACCGAGGGCCTTGGCTTCTTCCATCAGGGATTCGAACTTGGACTTGACCGAGAACGGGTTCTTTTCGGCGGCGAGATGGTGCGCCTGCTGGATAAGGGCGTGCCTCTTGCCGGCGAGGAGAGCTGCAGCCTTCTTGCCGTTGTCTTCGGCTTCTCTCTTTATACGGAGCTTTTCGTTGGCAATCTTTTGGACGGAGTTGTGCTTGGACTTCTTGGAGACTTCTACCAGCGACGGTTCGGATTCAATGCGTTCGACGGCTACCTTGGCGATTTCTTCTTTCGCGTCCTTGGTGGCGGCCTGCACGAGCACGTTCGTCTTGCCGGTGTTCTTGATGAGTTCCATGCGCAGTTCGGAACTCGGCATCGACTTTGCGAGTTCTTCGGCGTAGCGCGTGTCCTTCAGTTCGTTCACAAATGCCAAAACTTCATCATTCGCGGGTTCACGGAAAACCTTGAGCATCTTGGTGACTTCTTCGAAATAACGCGATTCGGCCAGTCTGCGGATGCCGGCCTCGCTGTCCTTTTTCGAAATTGCCGAAAGGGACGGGATCAAGGTCAGTTTTTTCACGGCTGCGCTTCTTACGCTACTATCTTCATCGGAAAGGGCAATGCGTTCCAGGGTGCTCTGTTCGCGAGCGTCCATCTCCTCGACTGCCTCAAGGCGCCTTTCGGGGTTGGAATTCTGCCATTTCGGTTTAAATGCGTCCAATAAGCTCATATATCATCTCCAATAGGTAGACGGACCAGTTAAGGTTCGTATATCATAATCTAAATAAAAAGATAAGAGACCGTTTACGAAATTGGCGAATTTTTGGCAATTAAGAGGGCTGAAATAGGGCGGTGATTACCTATCTTTAACCCAGAAATGGCAAAACGCATCAAAAAGACGGCTCCTCCCGAGCAAATTAGGGCTAAATTCAGCGCATCTTCGCTGGAACGCTTTTGCGAGGTCTATATCCCGCAGGCCCCTTCCGTCTATACCTACGGTATTCCCGCGGAATTGCCCGAAGGGGTGGAAATTCGCCGGGGGAGCGTGGTCTGGGTGCAGTTTGCCACCCGCAAGACTCCGCTGCTTGCCATAGTTTCGAAAATTGTCGAACGCCCGCCGTTCGATGTGCGTTGCGCCTACCCGCATGCGTCGGGCTATGCTTTTAGCGAAAGGTTCATGGAAACGCTAGAATGGGTGGCCCGCTATTACGTAAGTACTCCCATGAAGGCGCTCGACGTGTTTTTGCCGGCGCAGTTCGATAAGTACCTGGATGCGCTGGCAGATGATGCGTATGTATCGGGTTCTGCTGTCGTAGCGCCTTCGGGTACAGAACTTCCGCCAAAACCGGATGTGCCCCCCTTGACAGACGAGCAGCAGGTGGCGCTTGATTCGCTGGTGGGAGACCTTTCGGGCTCGGGATTCCGCGGCTCTCTGTTGCATGGCGTGACCGGTTCCGGCAAGACGCGTGTGTACCAGGAACTGGCCTACGAGGCCTTGAAACGCGGAATGCGCGTGCTTATCCTTGTTCCGGAAATTGGCCTCACTCCGCAGACTGCGGGGCGGTTTGAGGACTTCTTGCATGTTCCTGTGCAGGTGCTGCATTCTGCGCTTTCTGCCCCGAAACGCCGGGCGTCGTATGTCTCCATACTCAAGGGGGAGGCTCGCGTTGTTCTCGGAACCCGAAGTGCCATCCTTTCGCCGTTCGATTTCGATATCGTGATTCTCGACGAGGAGCATGATTCATCGTTCAAGCAGCAGGATCCTGCCCCGCGTTACCATACCCGCGAACTGGCGTTTCACCTGGCATATAAATATGGCGCGCTTGTTGTTCTCGGAAGCGCTACCCCGAGTCTCGAGACGTACAGCAACGCAAGTACGCATAAGCTAAAGTACCTAAAACTGCAGAAGCGGGCGACGGCGGCAAGCCTTCCGAATGTGCAGATTGTCGACATGGGGAAGATGCGCCAGCAGAAGGGGTTGCTGATGTCACCCGACCTTCGCGATGCGCTGGTGAAGTGCGTTGCGGGTGGTGACCAGGCGATTGTACTCATGAACCGTCGCGGCTATTCCAAGATTCGCGTGTGTGGCGAGTGCGGCGAGACGCTTTATTGCAAACATTGTCATGTACCGTTAGTTTATCATAAACAGTACAAGTCCCTCCTGTGCCATTACTGCGGACTCCTGTATCCTGTCGATATGCCCTGTGCTGCTTGCGGGTCGGCCACATACGAGTTTGTTGGCGGAGCCATCGAGAAACTCGAAGAAGAAATTAGTGAGTGGGTGCCGGATGCTAGGATAATCCGTATGGACCGCGATACCACGCAGAATGTGGGGGCTGTCGAAAAGATTCTGGACTCGTTCCGCAGCCGCGAATATAATATTCTGCTCGGTACGCAGATGGTCGCTAAGGGCCACGATTTCCCGGGTGTGAAACTTGTTGGTGTCGTGGGGGCCGATAGCGGTCTCGGAATGCCTGATTTCCGCAGTACGGAAAGGCTGTTCCAGTTGTTGAGCCAGACCGCGGGTCGCGCCGGTCGCGCCCAGAGTGATGGCAAGGTGCTGCTGCAGACGCTCAATCCCGATGAACCGGTGATGCAGTTTGCGCTCCGGCACGACTTTGTGGGCTTTGCCGAGAAGGAACTGCGCGACCGCCGCGAAGCCTGTTATCCGCCATTCTGCAAGCTAGTGGAACTCTCCTTCGGGAGTAAGGACGAGGGCGCCTTGCATGATGCCGTCACTCGCGTAGAATCGCTTTGCCGCGCCGAAAAAACACTCATGGTGATGGGGCCGGTAGATGCCTTTATCCCTGTGGTGCAGAACGTTCGCTGGGCAAAGCTCTACCTCAAGACGAATGACCTTTCGGTGGTGCGCCGCATCCTTTCACCTGTTGTGAATAGCGCAAAACCCTTGATTCCGGGTGTCGAAATCAAGGTAGAAATAGAATAGCGCGGTTTCTGTATCTTATTCTTCGTAAACAGGAGAAATCCTGCAGGCCCAGATAGTCTTTGAAGCGAATTCCTTCCAGTTCGGGTCATTGTAGTGGAACGAGAATTCCAGGCTAATTTCACCTTCGGGGGGAGGAGTGTATTCCTTGTCAGTATTGAGCGGCTCCAGCGTGAGTTCGCATTCGATTGTACTTTCGGTATTTTCCGAGATTCTGCCGCCTTCGCTGGTGCAGGAATCCCTGAACGCTTCTTTGTCTTCGTCGAATGCGGTGAATAGCGGATTAATCCACCTCTTTATGATGGTGTTGTTGTGCAGGAATACATTTAGCGAAATGGTATCGCTCGCTCTTTCGCAGTAGATGGTCTCGGAGACTCCTCCCCAAACGTGTAACAGTGTTCCCGATTGCAATTTCACCCTGTAGGGCGGGCACCACTCAACTCCATCGGTGTCGTTGACGCACAATGGGGGGTCGACCATAATCATGTTGCTGATCGGTTCTCCCTCGAGAATGGCCTCGATATAGGCGTCCTCTTCGCTTGGCTCGAGAGATATTTGCTGGACTCCCTTGTCGTTGCCGGCTTGGTTGTTTGCGGTGCCGGAGGTCTCCGGCGAGGTGGTGTTGTCGCTTGAGCAGGCGTACAGCGCGAACGCGGCAAGCCCACAGATGATTGTTTTGATTGTGGTTTTCATTGTTCCCTCCTGATAGGTTTAAGTCTTTTAGTTCCGGCAGAAGCCGACAATAAGTTTCACGTACTTTTTCCAGTTTGCGTCGACGTATTTTGTTCTGTCGGCGCTTGATGATCCTTCGGCGAGATTTGTAAGGCTGCAACGGAAGTTGTGCTGGCCATCGACAACTGCTATCGAGTCTGCCACGAATGCTCCGCCTTCTTCTTCGCAATCCGCTTCAAAGGCTTCGGCTGTTGACGAATCCGGGAGCGTCAGACCCTTTTGTGTAACAGAGTCGTTTACGCTTATGGAATAAACGAACCAGTTCGAGTCGTTTTCGCAGACGATGGATTCGAAGCTTTCGTAACGGACATGGTACAGGTATCCATTTTCCGTCTGAATTTTCGGGACCTGGGTGGCCGCCGGATCGTCGTGGCTGAGGAAGTCGTGAGGGCAGTCAGTGCAGGGCTCACTCGATATATCGGGTGCGATGAGCGTATCGCCCGCGAGCCATTCGGTGAGTGCGCTATCGAGTTTGGCTGTGATAGAGTTCTGCTGCTCGTCGGTACCGGCGGTGTTGTCGTTCCCGCAGGCGGTGAGCGAGACTGCCGCGGCCAGGGCGAAGGCTGTTGCCAGTAGCATGGCGGCGACGGAGGAGAATGTATTGAGGGTTTTCATGACGGCTCTCCTATACCTTGTCCGTAAGCGGGAAAAGTTGAAGATTGAGGCGGTAGACCTGTTCGATGTTCTTGCAGCCATTCGCAAGTGCGATGACATTGCGGCGGCATTTGTCTATCTCTTCGGATATCCGTGCGAGTGTCGCTGTGTCGACGCCCATGGTAACGCCCGAGATGTTCCTTTCGTGTACGTTGACGCTGTCGATGGCTTCCTTGGCGAGGTCGGTCATTTCGCGGTTCATGCTGCGGAGCGCAAGTGGAATGGCTTCGGTCGAGCCGGTGATGGCCTTGTCCGTCTGGCGGTAGACATTCTCGTCGGTCTCCTCGAGATACTTTGCGCGGGTGAGCATGGCGAGCGAGTCGCGGACCTGTTGCGCCGTGTAGAGGTGCTTGATACGCTTCGCCATCTCGTTCGGGAGGGCGCCCGGCATCAGGGGTGCTAGCTCGCGCACGATGGAGTTGATGGCGGATTCATAGTAGGCGAACGTGTCGGAATCGATGACGCGCGCCTTCTGTTCCTTTGCGATGCGGGTGAGCTCTGCAAATGCGGCCTTCTTCTTCTCGTCGTTTGTTGCGTTCCCGAATTCGACCATCTTCTCGAAGTAGGTGAGCTCGTAGCCCGAAAGCCCCATCGCGTTGGCGACGCGCGGGAGCCCCACGCGGCTGAGCGAACTCTTGCCTTCGCATACCAGCTTGAGGTATGATGGCGATGCGAATCCGGCGCCCTTCGAGAATTCACGCCAGGTGAAGCCGGACTTCTTCTTTTCCTCATAGAAGTCCTGCATGTAGCGGCGGTAGTCCTGGTATTCGGTAATCGGTTTCATGATTCGTTTCCTTACACTTCCAATATAGCCTAAAATTTTCAAAAGTCAATAGATGATGATACAAAAACTTTGATTTTTGTGCAAAATGCTTAAAATTTGTGATTGTGATAAAATTATTTTTTATGAATGAAACAAAATGGGCTGCATATGATACAGGCGGGAAAACCGTAGTCGTCCCGCCTTGTCACATTGCGCCGATTGGTGCCCGCGAAGAAGCTATTTCCTCTTCTTCTTGACCTTCGGCGGCGTGTAGTTGCTACCGATGGTTCCGCCGTTGTTCTGCTTCTTGGCCATGTCGCCCACCTTCTTGAACATGAGCTTCATGTCTTCGTATTGCTTGAGCACGGCGTTCACGCGGTTCAGTTCGGTGCCCGAACCCTTGGCGATGCGGTTCTTGCGGCTGCCGTCCAGGATCTGCGGCTTCTTCCGTTCCTTCGGGGTCATGGAACTGAGGATGGCTTCCACGTAAACCAGCTGCTTTTCGTCGATCTGGTCGAGCGGGAGCTTGTTCAGGCCCGGGATGAGCCCGAGAATGTCCTTGATGCGGCCGAGCTTCTTGATGGTGCGGAGCTGTGTCAGGAAGTCGTTCAGGTCGAAGGTGTTGTTGAGAATCTTCTTCTTGAGGTCCTTCGCGTCTTTCTCGTCGATGACCTGCTGGGCTTTTTCCACGAGGCTGACCACGTCGCCCATGCCGAGGATACGGCTTGCCATGCGGTCGGGGTGGAAGAGGTCGATGTCGGGGAGCTTTTCGCCCACGCCGATAAAGCAAATGGGCACGCCCGTCATCTTCTTGATGGAGAGCGCTGCACCGCCGCGGGTGTCACCGTCCATCTTCGAGAGGCAAACGCCCGTGAAGTTGAGTCGCTGCCAGAAGGTCTCGGCGACGTTCACCGCTTCCTGACCGATCATCGCGTCGGCGACGAACAGGATTTCGTCGGGGTGGACGGCTTCCTTCGCCTTCTCGAGTTCCTGCATGAGCTCTTCGTCAATCTGCAAACGGCCCGCGGTATCGTAAATCACGAGGTCAAAGCCGTTGTCCTTGGCATACTGGTAGCCGTGCTTGATGATTTCCACCGGGTCGCCCTGGCCTTCGTCGTACACCGGGATGCCGATGGACTTGCCGAGCACCTGCAACTGCTTGATGGCGGCGGGGCGGTACACGTCGGCTGCCACGAGGAGCGGCTTCCTCTTCTTCTTGCTGCGCATCCAGAGGGCAATCTTGCCGGCGAAAGTCGTCTTACCGGAACCCTGGAGGCCCGCCATCATGATGCCGACCGGTGCGGGGCCGGAGAGGTTGATTTCCTTGGTTTCGCCGCCCATCACGGCAACGAGTTCGTCGTGGATAATCTTGACAATCTGCTGACCGGGGGTCACCGAGTTCAGGACTTCGGCGCCCAGGGCCTTTTCCTTGACGGCCTTCACGAAGTCGCGGGTCACGTTGAAGTTCACGTCGGCTTCGAGGAACGCACGGCGCACTTCGCGCAGCGATTCGGCGACGTTTTCTTCGGTGAGCTTGCCCTGCCCGCGCAGGTTCTTGAGGGTAGATTCTAGAGAGTCGGTCAGCTGTGAAAACATAGTGAGCGCAAATATAGAATATTAGACGAAAGACTATAGACGAAAGACGATAGAGTTGCCGGTATAAATGCTAAATTTGCCTGCTATGAAGCCGTTAAGTGAACGTACTGAGACCTTTACCGATTCCGTTATCCGCCGGATGACCCGCATCGCGAATGCCTGCGGGGCAATCAACCTTTCGCAGGGGTTCCCGGATTTCGACCCTCCGGAGGCGCTGACAAGGCGGCTGGCAGAAATTGCCCCCGTGGGCCCGCACCAGTATGCGATTACGTTCGGTGCGCAGAATTTTCGCGAGGCGCTGAGCGACAAGCAGTTCCACTTTAGCGGGCTTCGCTACGACCCGCAAAAAGAAATCGTCATCACCTGCGGCAGTACCGAAGCGATGATGGCCTCGATGATGTCGGTCTGCAATCCTGGCGACAAGGTCGTGCTATTTTCACCCTTCTACGAGAACTACTCCGCTGACACGATTCTCTGCGGGGCGACTCCTGTTTACGTGCCGCTTTCTCCCGTGGACCTGAGTTTCGATGCGGATGTCCTCGAAAGCGCCATGAAGCAGCCTGGCGTGAAGGCGCTCGTGCTGTGCAACCCGGCGAACCCGAGCGGGAAGGTCTTTACCCGCGAAGAGCTTTCGGTAATCGCCTCCCTTGCGGTAAAGTACGACCTGTACGTGATTACGGACGAGGTGTACGAGCATATCATCTATGCGCCTCACCGTCACACGTATATCTCGACGCTCCCGGGAATGTTCGAACGCACCATTGAATGCAGCAGCCTGAGCAAGACGTACTCGGTAACCGGGTGGCGTCTCGGATACGTGCTTGCCGCGGAACCTATCATGGACCGCGTCAAGAAAGTCCACGACTTTTTGACGGTCGGCGCCGCCGCTCCGCTGATGGAGGCTGCCGTGACGGCGCTCCGCTTTGATGACTCCTACTATGCTGGCCTGCAGGCGCACTACACGCACATGAGGCAGGTGTTTACGGACGGCTTGCGGAATCTTGGACTGCGTTTTTCTGAACCGCAGGGTGCTTACTTTGTCCTAGTCGACATCTCTGAATTCGGATACGGCTCGCGCAGTTCTCAAGTTGGAGGCAAGTTGCCCGATGAACAGTTCTGCATCGACATGGCGCAGAAGGTGGGCGTTGCCGCGGTGCCGGGCTCCAGTTTCTTCAGGGAACCGGTGGACCACCTGGTGCGCCTTCATTTTGCCAAGAAGGACGAAACCCTTTACGAGGCGTTGAACCGTCTCGAGGGCCTCAAGAAGCTGAAACGCTAATTTCTGGATTTTTCAAAAAAAGAACCCCGTCGCGAGGACGGGGTTTTTAAATGCCTTGAACAGGGTACGAATTATTGACGCCTTCGGTATTACTCGTACTTGATCACGCCGGCCGGGCAGCTGTCAGCAGCGTCCTTGATTTCGCTTTCGTAAGCGGAGAAATCGACGCCTTCCTTCACCTGCATCTTTTCGGGGACGCTGAACACTGCGTCGCAAGTTGCTTCGCAGGCGCCGCAGGAGACGCATTCATCGCTGGATTCGTCCAGCCAAACTTTCGTGATTGCCATAAAATTACCTCTTATATGATGGTTGAATTATGGGTATAATATAATAAAAACATTGCAGGCGAGGGTTGTTTTTCTAAATTTACCACCAAATTTCAGCAAATGACGGAGCAATGGTGCTCCGGTTTTTTGCCGAAGTCGAAGAGGACATCGCAAACGATGAAAAAAGTGGTTGTAAAAATTGGTGGCAGCTTGGCAATCGACGAAGCCAAGTTGGCCGATTTTGTGGCGGCAGTCAGCAAGCTTCCGGCTATGGGCTGCCAGGTGGCCGTTGTACACGGCGGTGGCAAGGATATTAACGAGAATATCGCCTTGCTGCGAGAACAACCAACCTTTATCGATGGTCTCCGAGTTACGACACCTTCCATTATGAAGATGGTGGAGATGACGCTTTCGGGACACGTGAACAAGAAACTCGTGCGAATGCTCCTTGCGAACAATTGCAATGCGGTCGGACTGTCGGGTGTCGATGGCGGACTTTTCGAAGTCGTCAAGAAGCAGGGCAAGGTTGACCTCGGTCTTGTGGGCGAGGTCAAGAAGGTGAACCCTGCGATAGTGAACGCCCTGTGGTCGTCCGGTTTTGTGCCCGTGGTAAGCCCGATTTCTATTGGCCCCGATGCCGATGGCGCACTCGTGAGCTGGAACGTGAACGCAGATACCGCGGCGAGCGAACTTGCCGTGGCCCTCGAAGCCGACCAGTTCGTGCTGGTGAGCGATGTTCCGGGCGTGATGGACGATACCAAGACGGTCATCCCTGAACTGAGCGAAGAAGCCGCCGAAAAGCTGATTGAATCGGGCGTTATCAACGGAGGCATGATTCCGAAGGTGCGCGAAAGCTTCAAGAGCATTGGCCGCGGACTTAAGAGCATCCACATCGTTGGCTGGAAGGATGCCGAACACTTTGTAAAACAGATTAATGGAGAATTGAACTATGGCACAATTCTTGGATAATTTCCTCGAGCAGGACAAGGAAAACATTGCGCCGCTTTACGGTAAGGCCGATGTGGAATTCGTGAAGGGCGAAGGCTCTTACCTGTTCGATTCCAAGGGCAACAAGTTCCTTGATTTTGTGGCGGGTATCGCCGTGAACGCTCTTGGTTACCAGAATGCGGGTATTAAGCAGGCGGTAATCGAACAGCTCAATCACTTTAACCATATTAGCAACCTTTTCCCGAACTACCCGCAGATTGAACTTGCAAAAGCCCTGCGCGAAGTGACCGGGTTCGACAAGGTGTTCTTCTGCAATTCGGGCACCGAAGCGAACGAAGGCTGCATCAAGATGGCGCGTAAGTACTTCAACCGGAAGGGTGAAACTAACCGGCAGAAGATTATCACGTTCGTGAACAGTTTCCACGGAAGGACGTACGCTGCGCTTTCGGCTACGGGCCAGCCCGCACTCAGGGAAGGCTTCGGCAATATGCCGGGTGACTTTGTGCATGTCGCCTGGAACGATGTTGCCGCATTGAAGGCCGAAGTGAACGCAGATACCTGCGCCATCATGTTCGAAAGTCTCGCTGCCGAAGGTGGCGTGATGACGCTTTCGAAGGAGATGGTCGAAACCATCAATAGCCTACAGAAGGAATTCGGCTGCCTCGTGATTGTTGACGAAGTGCAGGCCGGTACCGGAAGGCTCGGGACATTCCTCGGCTTTGAAAAGTATGGCCTGAATCCGGACCTCGTGAGCATGGCGAAGGGCATCGGCGGCGGTCTCCCGCTCGGCGTTGTTCTTATGCGCCAGGCAATTGCCGATCAGCTCAAGGCTGGCGATCATGGTACAACATTCGGCGGTAACCCGCTTGCCTGCGCCGCAGGACTTTCCGTAGTCAAGCAGGTCTGCGCAACTGGTTTCCTCGATAACGTGAAGGCTCGTTCCGAACAGCTCAAGGCCGGCCTCAAGGCTCTCGTGGCGAAGTACAGCTTTGCCAAGGAAGTGCGTGGCGATGGCCTCATCCTGGGCATTGCTCTCGATGAATCCATGCCGGTGGGCAACGTCGTTGCCGCCGCCCGCAACGAAAAGCTTATGGTCTTGAGCGCCAAGGGCAACGTGCTGCGTATGCTCCCGCCGCTGAATGTAAGCGAAGCGGAATGCACCGAAGCCCTGGCTAAGCTGGATGTTGCTCTAGCAATGGCTGCGAAGTAATTTTCACTATAAACTTCGCATGGCTACGTTGCAGAAATCTAATCGGCTCGGCAATGCAAGTATATAAATATACTTGCGCTGCACTCGCCTCATGGATTTTCTCGGACTCTCGCCGTACTATTTGTACGGCTTCGGTCCTGCGGCCTTGCCCTGCTCGTTTCTAGCGAAAATTGAAAAAGATAAGCTTCGCATGGCTGCGTTATCAGATACATTAAAAGCCGCAGCGAATTTCGCTGCGGTTTTCACTTTTAAAGATGCTCCTTATTGGCGCAAGTTTGCGCGGTACCATTCGCCGTAGGGGCCGTTCTCTCTGCCGGGGGGCACTCCGTTCTCGTCGCATGTCCAAGGAGTGTTTTCGAAGATGTCTCCGTCTGCAGATGTCACCGCATACTCATCAAATTCGCCTGTGCAGTCTTTTATAAGGAAGATTTGTGCGAAGTCATCACCTTTTTTGCAGTCTCCGTCGGCGAAGATAAGCGCGTATTTGACGTATTCATATTCGATATGCGTCAGAATTATGGCTAAGAATTGGGACCCTGAGATGGCGACTGTGTAGATATCGCAGTGTTCGGAATTGAAATTTTCTCCGGTAATTGCCGTTGTCATCGGGAAGTACTTGGCGACTTCGGCGGGTGAGGGTTCCCTGATGGTGTATGAACCCGTATCGAGAACAATTTCGCTTGTCGGCAGAATGCGGTAGGCGAGTACGAGACTGTCGAACGAAATTCCTTCGGATACATCCGCGAATTGTTCCGCATATTTTTCCAGAGTGAAGGCAGCTGTATCGATAGGTTCTCCCTTGTTGCTTGTGTCGAGGTGGTCAATGGGGTTGTGCCCGGGAGTCCAGTAATCTTCGATGGGGTCATAGTCCGAAACGTCAAGCTTGCCGGTGCTAATGTCGGTGCAGACGCTTTCGGATTTTTTTACGAAGTCCTGGATAAAACGGTTCGTGTCGAGAGCTGTCGTGGAATCCCGTTTTACATGGCATTTCTTTGTCCCATCAGCTTCGGGTTCAGAGCATTCCAATGTAAGATGGCTTAAATCGGCGCAGAAAGCGTACAAGTCTCCCGTTGAAGTGCAGAAACCACTGTAACCGCCATCCACGATGATTTTCGGGTTTGTGTTGCATACATCCTGGAACTCCTGGAGAATGCTGTCGCAGGCGGCTCCGACATTGTGCATTGTCAATGTCTTGAAGATATAGCCGTATCTTGCTTCCATTTTGAACTTGGCATCGAAGGACTGGTCGCCTGCGGAGCAAGTCGCTGACGCTCCATTTTCCTTGTCGTAGAGCATGACATCAAGACTGTCCATGTCGCTGCTTAGGGAAGTCGGTTCTGTCTCGAATGCGGTTAGTTTTGAGTAGAAGGCGGTATCTTGGTCTCCACGGAGCTCGATAAGTTCGGGAATGATAGGCTTGTCGCCTTCAAAGACAATGGAGTCGTTATCTGCAGTTGCGTTCGGGATGGTCGTAGAACCTGCGGACGATGGGTTGTCCGAGGAACATGCGTAAAGTGCGCAAAGGGCGAGGGCGATTGCGATATAGAGATTTTTCTTGAGGTTAAGCATGGTTCGCTCCTTCTATCTTGTTTGTAAACGGAAAAAGTTGGAAGTTCAGGCCGTAGACCTGATCCTGGTTGTCGCTCTCGTTAGCGATGGCGGCGATTTTCTTGGCGCAGGCGTCGATTTCTGCGACAATGCGCGCGTAGTTCGCTTCGTTCACGCCAATGGTCATTCCGGTGAAGTACCGTTCGCTTGCGTTGTAGCGGTCGACTGCGCGCACAGCCATATTGCCCATCTCCTTGTGCATCGCGCGGATGGCAATCGGTTGCGCTTCTGCCGAGCCGATAACCGCCTTCTCGGTTTGGGAATAGATTTTCTCGCCGTCCTTCTTCAGGAACCCGGCCTTTACCAAGAAGGCGAGGATGTCGCGGACTTCTTCTGCCGAAACATATTCCTTGCATTCGTCCGCAATTTTGCGCGGCTGTGCTCCCGGCATCATCGGCGCAAGTTCGCGGACCACGGGGTATTTCCAGGATTCATAGTACTGGAAGGCGTCGCTATCGACGACACGCACTTTGTGTTCGAGGGCTATCTTGTCCATCTCGAGCAGGGCGGCCTTCTTGGCAGTGTCTGTCTCGGCGTTCCCGAAAAGCACGAGTTGCTTGAAGTATTCGCATTCGTATCCGGTGAGCCCCATGGCTTTTGCGACCGGGGCAATCTTGATTTTGCTCAGGCTGCTTTGCCCCGTGCAGACGAGTTTCAGGAAGTTCGGCGACGTGAACCCGGCGAGCTTGCAGAATTCGCGCCACGAGAATGCTCCGTGACTTTTACGGTAATCGTAATAGTCCTGCATGTAGGCTCGGTAATCTTTGTATTCGAGTATCGATTTCATGCTTATAAAATAGGTTTGTTAATCCCGGAAGTCAATGTTTAAATTATACAAAAATGTGAAAATTTGTATAAAAACTGCAAAAAATGATGAAAATTTTCAATTTTTAATTCTAAATTATACAACTCGTATTATTTATAACAAAGTGTTGTTTTTTGGGTCCAAAATAATCTACATTAGCAAGACAAAGAGACACAATTCACAAAAGGATACAATATGGCAAACAAGTACGCCGGAACCCAGACCGAAAAGAACCTCCAGGCCGCCTTCGCAGGTGAATCCCAGGCTCGCAACAAGTACACCTACTTCGCAAGCCGCGCCAAGAAGGACGGATTCGAGCAGATCGCAGAACTGTTCCTCAAGACAGCTGACAACGAGAAGGAACACGCCAAGATGTGGTTCAAGGAACTGGAAGGCATCGGCGATACCGCTGCAAACTTGAAGGCTGCCGCCGATGGCGAAAACTACGAATGGACCGACATGTACGAGGACTTCGCGAAGACCGCCGAGGCTGAAGGCTTCAAGGCTCTCGCCAACAAGTTCCGCATGGTCGCCGCCATTGAAAAGCGCCACGAAGAACGCTACCGCGCCCTCCTCAAGAACGTGGAAACCGCCGCCGTGTTCGAAAAGAGCGAAGTCAAGGTGTGGGAATGCCGCAACTGCGGTCATATCGTCGTGGGCACCAAGGCCCCGGCCGCATGCCCGGTGTGCGCCCACCCGCAGTCCTTCTTCGAAGTCACTGCTGAAAATTACTAGGAGCCGAGTGTCGCGGCAGACTGCTTGCAGTCTGACATGACCGAGGCGACGAGTAATGCGCTTTAGGGCCATTTCTAAGACCGTTCGTTTTTAACGAAATTTGCCCGTTTCTCCGATTTCTCGGGGGGACGGGTGTTTTTTTTATATAAAATAATGGTATCTTTATCATATGAACAAGTTTTCTTTTAAAAGTCTTTCCACACGTCTGTTGATTGCAGGCGTATTGTCCGCCGCTTTGATTTTGGGTGCGTGCGGTAGCGATGATTCGAGCGTCTTTTTGCCTGAAGAATCATCCAGTTCCATTGAAGAGGTTTCGAGCAGTGTTGAACCGCCGTCATCATCGTCTTCGATGGAAGAAAGTTCCAGCAGTTCCCAAAAATCCGGCCCGACCGCCTGGGACTATATGAACCCGGGGCTTTCTTATGGCGAACTCGTAGACTCGCGTGACAACAAGGTTTACAAGACCATAGAGTTTGACGGAAAGACATGGATGGCCGAAAACCTGAATTACGATGTTGGCGATACGGTCCATACGTGGTGTGCCCGTGAAAATTGCGATTTGTACGGACGTCTGTACACGTATGCGGTGGCGATGGATTCTGCTAAATCCGGCTGTGGCTTTATGACGGTTTGCTCGGTACCTAAAAACTTCCAGGGAATTTGCCCTGAAGGGTGGCATGTTCTTGAATATGAGGAGATAGACGGCCCCGTCTTCTATCAAAAAAATCTTTTCGGCGCGGGCGCCCCGAAATGGGAGGATTCCCTTAATACGAATGTTTATGGGCTTACTTTTTTGCCAGCGGGCTTTATGCGCTATAGTATGGCCGGTACATCGAATCTGGAAACCTGGAATGCATATTTTTGGACAACCATGGAGTTGTCGGATTCTTTGGCACGCGCCTATATGCGGAATTCGAAAGTGTCAGATGCTATATATGCGCCGACCAAGGCTTCGGGACTTTCTGTCCGTTGCATAAAGAACTACGAGCGACATGAGGCACTTGTTGATCCGTCGACTGTGAAGAAGGGTGAATTTACGGATGCCCGTGACGAGCAGACGTATAAGACGGTGACTATCGGAAGGCAGACGTGGATGGCGGAAAATCTCAATTACGCCGATAGCGTAAAGACGCCTGTTCTTGAAGGACGCGTGAAATCGGCATACTTGGATGATCCGGATTCGAATAAATTTTATGGGCGACTTTACACCTGGGCTGCGGCTATGGATTCCGGGGCTTTCGACTATTCCTTCTTGACGAAGCATGTTAGTCAGAAAAATATTCGAGGGATTTGCCCTGAAGGTTGGCATTTGCCGAACCGCGTTGAATTCGCTGAACTTTTGGAATCCATTGGTGGTGCGTACAAGAATGCTCATGCGTTGAAGTCTAACGTTGGCTGGGACAAGGATCCCGGCGACGACGAATACGGTTTTGCGCTAGTGGGTGCGGGGCGTGTTGATACAACAGATAATGACATTTATGCCACATACGGGGGCTCGGCATTCTTGTGGAGTGCAGAACCTTATTATGATATCATTCCTTCTTTCATAGATAAGCGTGCTCACGTCTACACTCTGGACGAACGCCATGTGGTATATTCCGAATATATGGCCGATACGGCCGTGTTCAAGTCGGGTTTCAACTCCATTCGGTGCATAATGGACGAATGAGATTCGGAAAAAAGAAATGAAAAAGGAGCAAATGCAAAAAATGAAGGATTTTGTTGAGTTTAAGCCGTTTTATTCCCACGACACAGATGTCTATAACCTTAAGGATTTTTCGCCCTCCATTGTAGACAAAGCGTATTTGGATAATCTCGGCGTCAAGGTAGAACCTTCTGAAAGTACCCTCGAAGGCCTTACGCGCGGCTCCAAAGTGTTCATGGAACGTGTCAAGAACAAGACTGTTATTCCCGTATCGAAACTTTACCTCGAAAATATCGACCCCGAAAAGGTCCAGACAGAAATTCACAACTACACGGGCCGTTGCCCGACGCTCACGTTCGAAATTAATCCCATCAAGGGCTGCAATGTCGGCTGCCAGTACTGCCTGGTGACCGACGGTGTGCATGAACAGAAGTTGGTCGCCTACGAAAACTACCACCTGTACGTGCGCAAACTGCTCGAAGACATGAACGGTGACCCTTGGGGGCCGGTGACCGAAGAGGATATCCACAAGAAGAATGTGCTTCTGCAGGACCTTGCGACTGCCATTGAGGAGGCGCCGGAGCGCAAGCAGGAAATCGAGGCGAAAATCGTAGAACTGAGCCGCGGCAAGAACTGGAACCACTATTACTACTTCTCGCCCAAGACAGAAGCGTTCCAGGAACCGACGGTACAGACCGGCATCGCGCACAGGATCTTGAAGGAATTCATCGAGCATTTCAAGAAGCATCCCGACTCCAATGCGAGGCTCTTTATTGCATCGAAATCTGGCCCGAAACACTTGCAGTACGAATACGAAGGCGAAACCATCCTCGACCTTTTCGAACAGCTCAAGGGCAAAATGCAGTTCAATACCAGCGTGTCCATCATGCCGACGGA
>Ga0247611_10004750_pt1 | contig 18543 bp, 15 predicted proteins | sample 177DNAGHGhighgp2_FD_192422 | JGI IMG/M metagenome (GOLD analysis project Ga0247611, IMG submission 192422) | Sheep rumen microbial communities from Palmerston North, Manawatu-Wanganui, New Zealand - 1770 DNA GHGhigh gp2 | ecosystem: Host-associated > Mammals > Digestive system > Stomach > Rumen... | reverse complement strand
ACTGTTGCATTTTTAAATGCTTGACAGCGGAAACGTGGCTTGGACCGGTATATAGCTGTGAAAAAGTGTGTTTTTGGGCACATGGAAAAAAAATATGCTGTAGCGTTCATGTAAGAAGACTGTATATTTATTTTTGTGTGTTTTTCAGAAAGGTTTTTTATGAAAAAAAATCTGTTTCTCAACGTATTTACTGTGCTCCTCCTTTTGAGCACATCCTTCGGGGTCCCTTCTGCCAACGCCGCTGATCCGGGAGACGGCCTGCAATTCTGCTTTATAACAACAACTAATGCGGATGACGGTAAACCTGAACTTGAATTCCGTCAAAGGACATCGACAGAAACTAGAGAAACTGGCGAAGTCTGCTTTGATTCATGGTATGATCAAATTGCAACGCATAATCCGGGCAGTGGCGAATACGGTGATGCCTACACTTACGTTAACGATTGGCTGAACCAACCGGCGAATGCTGATTCCTATATCGCCGTGAAGTCGAATATCAGTTTTGCAGGAAGGGAAGGTGATGCCTGTATAGAGGGGAAAAACGCCTTCAATGGCAAGATGCTTAAATTAGAAAATAGCAATAAAGTTCTTCTCTACGGCTCATCGACATCGCATAATTATACAATTTCTGGACTTTGCTTTATATCCACTATTGATGGTAAGGTTGGTTTTTTGAATGGAAACGCGAATGTCCAAAGTATCGATTTTGACAATGTTTATTTTAAATCTACAAATGGTAATTCTAAGGTTGGCATAGTTGCGGAAAATAATGAAACAAAACACGCTTATCAAAATATTCATGTGAGTAATTCTGAATTTTTGGGGAACTATGCCGGTGCGGTCTTAGGCTATGGTTACGGCTATATCAGCAACATTTCGTTGACGAATATTGTGATTAATGGTGGAAACTATGCCGGTGGTGTTGTCGGTCAGCTGTTTGCCTATGATTCGTATTTGGATGGGGGTTCTACTAATGATGTTTTTAACCAATTTGATATTCAGAATTTGAAAATAACACAAGCTCTTAACAGCAGTGATGAACCTGTATTTACAAACGGTAATAATTATTTTGGTGGAATTGTAGGTCATTTGACGTATGATAGTAAAAGAAAGATTACTGGTTGCAATTTGACTGATTTGGATATCCAAGGGGCTGCTTATGCGGGTGGTCTGTTTGGCCAAGTCTATTACACCGGAACAAACGCTGACGCTACAGAATACTCTGAAATTTATATCGGGAAAACGGGAACTACCGAATCTGTTATCAAAGGCTCTTTATTTGTTGGTGGTGTTGTGGGATATATAATCGAAGGCTCTGCAGAAAAGACTGCTTTTACAATGACCAAGACTGGTGTTAATGCCAATGTAATAGGTGGTGGAAAGACTGAATCTGTTGTTGGGGGCTTGATAGGATTTATTAATTATTCAGTATCAAATAATTTAAAGTTGTCGATTGAACATAATTATGTTATTGGTGATGTTTCTGGAGCTACTAGTGAAAATAAAGTGGGTTATCTTGTCGGTGACATGATTCTCTCTGCCGTTAAATTTTTGGATGCAGACGATAAATATGTGAGTAGTGTGCAGTTCAATTACCATTTCGGGCCTTATGATGCTACGAAGCATTCTGCAAAAATAGGGATAGGACCGTTTGATAACAGCGGTAAAACTGGCCTTTATGAAAAAAATTGGATCAATTCTACATATGACGAAAAATCGGTTAATGTCAAATATAACTTTAGAAATGCGGTTGAGAGTAGTCCTGATAATTACCTTCTTTCTCCAGATGGTGCTTTTGGGTATGATTATAGCAATACTATTACAACTTCAGTGTATGTGTTCTTTAATGGAGTTATAGGGCCTGTCGATATGAAAACTCCTGGTTTTGCGTCTTTTATGAACAAGGACGAAGCTGTTTGGACCCAGAAAGATGGAGTAAATAATGATTTGCCGTTTTTAACGGGCAATGGTGCCGTTGTTTCCAAGCCGATTTATCCGGTCGCTTTTAACTTGACCACTTTTTACAACAAAGCCGATGCCGCACATCAGAAAATTTTAAGCGATGCCATTTCAGATGGCAAACTCAATTGTGAAGAATCCGATTACTATAAAGGATCCAGCGATAAAGCGTTGCTCCTTTTTACCAATAGCGAAGGCAAACTTGATGGTGATGAAGTCGAAATCATGCAAAGTCTTCTGAAACCAGGTGCGTCTTGGGAGGGGTCGCCAGCATTGAGTGTTGACCAGATATATAGTAATGGGAATACCTTTTATACGTATAAAGACGGTGCGTTGTTCGAAATTGTCAATCATTTCTGTCTGGATGATGGCTCTGGCGCTTGTCAATCCGGTACGGACGAAGTGATAATGGAAAAAAATGGGGTGGCCATGCTTAATGGCTATAAGTTCGGCTATCTACTTGCTCCTGTCAGTGAAATTAGCGCAAGTGACGCCAACGTACTTGTTCCGCCTTTTATGATAAGTGATGGTACGGACGAATCTATTATTTTGCCTACGGCTTATATGATAAAAAGTAAAAATACATCTGTATCTGATATAACAAAAAATTTTTCTGGCAGTTTGAATAAATTTGAAGATTTGCTTTCTGATATTGGAGCCTTAGATTTTGAAAATGATTATGAAACTACGGTTCATCTTTATTACATCGAAGCTATAAATCCGGAAATCGTAGATGTTAATAATGACAATGCCGACATCTCTATTATGGTCAATGGTTTCGGTTATGGTGCCGATGGAAAGTGGAGTAAACTGATATCCCAGAAAACGGTTGTTGCTAATGGAACCGTGAATATGCCGTTGGCCAGAGGTTATACGGTTGAATTGAATGGCGTCGGGTTCCAACTTGACGGATGGATGGTTGAATTTGGTAAAACTTCGGAATTTACAAGTAGCAGTGTTATCCATGCTTCGGAAAAATATTTAATGACGCCGACTGAATTTGCTAACAATTACGATAAAAATAAAATTTGGGTATTGCAGAATCTTTCCGCCAGTGACACCCTTTATATGGATTCTGTTTATAAGGGCTTGTCATCTGCTTCTGCCGCATCTTCCGATTTCATGATGAGAATTACTCCGTCTGTAACCCCGATAGATTACGAGGTGACGTTTGATTTCGAAAGTGCTATGGCTAGTAATCCTTTGATTGTCTTTGGTGACAGTTGGGCGTCTTCTTTAAAAAAGACTGTGAATTTGAGCGAAACGGAACGAGTTTTCCCGAAATCGTATATCTATTCCACTTCAGAATCAAAGTTCTATCCGATGTTGTGGAGCCACAAAACTCGGGACCAGTTTAACTTTAGTGTTGATCCTATGAGTTCCGTGGCGTTTAAGGAACTTACATCGAAATTGTTGGAAAACGCTTTGGGTGGCGATAAGAATGTGGTTGGTTTTACGCTTTATCCGATAAATCCGGAAGGGGAAATTGGAAGTGGCGTTGAACCAACGGAGATTAACATTTACGCCTATGATGATGACGGCCATCAGCTGAACGGTGCCGAGGATTATCATGGTAGTATCGTGCTTTCGCAGACTGTCGGAAATACGACAATTCAACAAAAGTCGAGTTTGTTTAATTCGTCTATAGGCTATCGGCATGTTCTTTATCGGCCGGGCACTACATGTGATGATACCTTGACTTTTGATGTGTCTTTTGAACCTGAACCTGGCTATACGATAGTCATTAACAAGTATAACAAAAACTGGGATGCTGCGCCTGCGGGCGAATTCTGGGGATATAATGCCGATACGAGGAAGTTGAGAATTTCAACAAAGAATATGGGCAAAACTTCTTTTGAAATTCAATATAAGCCGAATGAACATTACAATGTGGAATTTACCATTCCTGAATCGATGCGCAATAAGGATTTGTTTGTCGCAAATAAGAAAACCGCTGCCGGTAAGTATGAACCGGACTGGTTTACAAAGCAGGAAAACGTAACCATCGAAACCGTCAAAGCTCCGACGCTTTACAACTCCGAGGGGTGCCGCATCTATTGGAAACCCGAAAACGAATCTAAGAAAACTTTTGATATCAAGGACGAGTTGCTGTACATGGTTTCTATAGAAACTCAAAGCGGTTATGTCAATACGCTTGTTCCTGATATAGATCATCCAGATTGCCCTGTGGGCTCAGTTACGCCAACGACGCAAAGAGTCGAGTTGAGCCGTTCTGGCGATGGCGAATTGACTTTCAAGCAGAGATTGTCCTATGAACCCCAGGTTCCTGGTGATCCGGACTTTATTGAAATTACGCATTCGTTTAAAGAAGACGCTTCTGGCAATTTGTATCTTGACCTGCCTCGCATATTCGACGGCGATGGCAACGATTTGGGTGTAAAGCTTTCGATGGAAGCGGTTGCTAATGATGGTTACGTTTTTGATGTCTTGTCCTACAAAGTCGGGACCGCCAGTGAAGTTTTGCTGAATGGCAGTGAATTCGATTTCATGAACGGTTTGAACATGGCTGTTGATTTTGTCGAACTCAAACTCGTTTATGTGACTTACGACTTGTCGCTGAAATCGTCTGAAGATTCTTCGAAAACGTATTTGCCTGTGGGCTCTGTTGCGGCCGGTTCGCTCAAGATGGAAAAAGAAAAGGATGTCGTTGAATTCTGGAAGCCGTTCCGTACAGACAAGTGCTTTAGCGGTTGGACTACAGTCAAGGCAGATGCATTTAAGACTGGAGACCCGATTTTCCCTGCGCTTGATGCTACGAACTACATTGATTTTAGCAAGGATGCAAATGCTCCGACCAATCTCCATGCGATTTGGAATGATTGTGCAGGTAAGGCACCGACTCCGACTGTCGTACTGAAAAACGGCAATGCGCATACGACTCTCGTGTTGTACCAGAAGTTTGATTCCAAATCTTTGCGCCATGAGGTCCCTAATGCGGGTATTTCTCTTGCCGGTAATGCGTTCGACTTCTACATAGATGAAGTAATGACTGATGTTGAAACCGGGTACAGTGTGGATTTTGCTGCGTACAAGCTTTCTTACACGTATGCGACAGCTTCGGGAACTTCGAATCCGAAGGATGTGGCGCAGGTTGCTGGGGCTTGGCAAGTTTCTACAGAGGGCATTTCCGCCGTGCCGACATATACGTTTAATTCTACGGCTTCGATGGTGGAATATACGGTCGTGTTTAACGAAAATGCTGCGGGTATCAACGCAAAGCCCTTCTTTGGCGATTCTTGGGCGACTTACATGACGAAGGACGCTTTTGCCGTAGATGCTGATAAAAACTGGACTGTCAAGGCAAACTATAATATCGAAAGCCCCGTTAAAAAATTCCCGATGGCTTTGTACCGCAATGGTTATTGCATGCAGGGTTACACGTTCGATAAAAATGATGATGCCAATGGCGTTTATAACGAAATGAACGACTTGTTTATGGACAAGGTTAAAATGCTTGGCAAAAATCCGGCAAATTCAATAATATTGTATGCCTATTGGAACGTGTGCAACGATGGCTTGACCGTAAAACTCGAAGATACGGACAAGGGTACGTATAAATTTACTAGAACGTTTGATTTGGGCGGTGGAGAAAAAACACCTGAGCGCATATACGAGGCTTCTACGGCGACAATCGTGATTCCTTCCATCAACGAGGATATTTCAGTTACGGGCATGTCGTTTGTTGCTAAGAGTGGTGCCGGGGTCATTGTCGATAATCAGTCAAATTTTAGTTACCGCAAAAAATCTGAAACGAAATGGAATGAAATTTCCGGTGACTTCTTCTCCGTGAAGGCAGATATCGAAAGTATCAAGGCCCCGCTCCTCAAGAATACTTACGAGTTCATCTACGATTTGAATGCTCCTCAAAATGTGGCTGTATTCGTCGGCCCGACTTGGAAAAAGAGTGAATCCTATACGCTGGGCGATGTGTCGGAATCCAAGGACTTGCAATCGCTCAATGTTATGGGTCGCACGGACGCTTGCCTTGTTGGCTGGGCTTTGGATGCAAAGGGCGATAATGAACTCCTTTCGTACGATATTAGCGCTATCCGCAAACTCAATGCTCTTGTAAATGCGGGTCAATCGGTGAAAACGTTGTATGCGGTTTGGAAATCGAAGGGCGGTGATTGCAAACCCGAAACGTTTAACGTTATTTCGGGCATGACTGCTGAACAGGGTTCTTTCAAGGTTATCTATTCCTTTGAAAACAAGATATATGAATTCGATGTGGACAAGGATGGTGTTGAAATGCCTGTTGTAGAGGGCGCTGAAGTTGCTGTCAAGTTCAACGGAACGAAAGCGTACAAGTTTGGAAAGAACGTGACCGGTGTCGATGCCAATGGCAATGTATCTTTTGATATTGAAAACGGAAAGACGTTTACTGTGGGCCACAACCAGAAAAATATCACTTTGAAAGTCGAGGCCGAACCTGTTGAATTCCATCTTGTGTTTGATGTTGCTTCTGTAGATTCAGTATTCTATGGAAGTGACTGGACGGGAAAAGGCAAATATACTTCTATCGATAAAAATGCAATTTCCTTCCCGACAATGATCTATGATTCAGACCGTTGCCTTGCCGGTTGGAACGTCAATTCGGAATCCGGGACAGCCTGGACAGAGTTGAATGAAGATTTGCTGAAAGCTCTCTATGCGGTTTATCCTGACATTGAATCAGCCTCCGACATAAAGCTGTTTGCCCGCTGGACGGACAAGGTGGAAAATTGCGCTGGAAATATCACCCGTGCCACAGCGGAAATGAAACACGGCGAAGTGCAGTTTGTTGAAAAAATCGGGAAGTCTAAAGTTATCCACAAATTCAATAAGAAGGGAACGATGCTGTTGCCTGCCGAAATTGATAGCGCCAATTGGACTTTGTCCGTATCTCCTGATGAAGGTTATAAGCTGGATTCGCTTGTTGTTCAGCGCGATGGCAAGAAGGTTGCTGTACTCCGTGATGGGGACCATTTGCCGAAGAATATGAAAAATGTTGTATTCAAGGCTTACTTTGTCAAGAGTAATGATTCTCCTATTAAGATTGTTGAAAAGACCTTTGATAAGAGCGGCAATGCTATTCGCATAATTTACAAGACGAGCGATTTTGATGCAATGAGAAATGTTTTCGCGAAGGTAAAGATTGTCGATATCGCAGAGAAAAAAACGCCTGTCATCGATACTTCGCTTGGCAAGCCTGTTTCTCCGTCTTCTTCAAACGAGGTCATTTTCTTCGTGATGCACCCGGGCACGTTCAAGTTGGTTTTCTCGATTGGCGACGGCGAGGAAACGGATGAATTCAGCAAGGAATTTACTATCGATTCGCAGATTGCATCACTTAAGGCGAATCAATGGACGATGGTTTCCCTTGCTGCCGTGGATACATCTTCTATCAGCTGGAATGAAGGCTGTAGCTTCTACTGGTGGGATGAATCTGGCGTTGGTGAATACTGGCAGTACCACTCGTTTAAACGTGGCGATGAAATTGTCGGTAATCGAGGCTACTGGTTCAGCCCGTGGAATGGTGGTTCCCTCGTTATGCGGAAAAATGTTAAAGATGATGGCAAGGATATTGTCTGGAATTTGGAACATAAGCAATCTGGCTGGAATCTTGTGGCAAATCCGCATGGTTGGTATGTAGATTTGTACAGCATGAACGAATCTGCGCTCAAGGATGTGGACGAAGAATCCGAAGTCCGCTTCTATCGCTATGACCCGGAAACTGGTGGTTATGTAGAAATTCTTGAAGAAACTCGTTACTTGGCTCCTTACGAGGCCGTTTGGGCTCGGGTCTCGAAGAAGACAAAGTGGAAAATTTCTGCGAAACCGGTATTTGGCGAGGCTCCTGCCAAACTTGAAAAAAGCTTTGTTGGTAAGAGTGCGCTTGCAAAGGCTTCGACTGCAGAACGCTGGACTTTGCAGGCTGTGCTTTCGGACAAGAACGGCAAACGTGATTCCTGGAATATTCTTGGTGTTGGTAACAATCCGTTCGTCGCTGATGAACCGCCTGCAAGCATGGGCGACCATGTCAATCTTTCGATTGTCGAGGGCAAGCGCGCTTTGGCCAAGTCTATCAGGGCGGCAAGCGATGAGATGGAATGGACGGTGAATCTTTCTGCATCGGATAGTCGTGAAGGTTTCCTCTCCTTTGCGGGTATCGATGGAGTCCTATCATTCGGTTATCGCGTGTTCGTGACGGTTGATGGTGAAACGACCGAAATGCACGAAGGAAAATCGTTGCCGGTTTCGTTGAATTCCAGCAAAAAGACGGCGACGGTGCGGGTGACGAAGGGCGCTCCAGTTGTAGCAGCGAAGCAATCTCTCATCAAGGGACTCCGTTCAATGACGGTTGGCAACCAGTTGCATGTTTCATTCGATGCGTCTGAAGGTCTTGCCGGCGAACGCGCTAAGGTGGAACTTTTGGATGTGAAGGGGAAGGTTGTTGCGACTGCGTCTGCAAGGACTCTTGCAGGGACGAATGCTGTGACGATGAAACAGCCCAAGATGGGTGTTTATATCATCCGCGTCCGTGTCGGCTCCCAGCAACAAACCCAGCGCATTATGGTGAAGTAGTGCTTGCCTTATAACAGTAAAAATCCGCTCGGTTTAACCGAGCGTTTTTTATTCTTCCACAATCTCGTACGGCACATGTCCAAGCATTGCTGCGTACTTCGGAAAGTTCGACGGATACGTCTTGTATTTGCGATTGCGATAGAGTATAGCTTTCGATGCTCTTGAAATGAGGAAAAATTCCGTGAACGCTTTCAAATAATCCGTCGCTTTTTTGGAACTGTTAAAGTCTATATGAATGCTCTTGCCTTTGACTGTCACGGCATTCGGCATTTTTTCCACTTCCGCAAGGAACGTCGGGCTATCCGCTGTCACCAATATCTTCCCGGACAATAGCTTTGTTATCTCGGCCTTTGTGTCGGTATGATAAAGATTCGGGCTTGACAATGTTGTATCCGCATGAGTCTTGTCATGCCCCACTTGATGTGGCATCTCCTTCAAAACATTGATAGCCGCATACATCAATTCTCGTTTGCCCGCTTCTGGCAATTCCTTGAACGTGAATTCCTTGAAATCACCAAGCTTGTTCTGGAAGCGGAACGAAATTGCGGTATAACCGGAACCTAGCAATTTGTCGTAATTCGAAAGCTCCTGAGCCAATAGCGGTGCAGGCTTGAAAAGTTCGCTGAAATATTTCGGAAAATCTTCGCCTACAGTGTCAATGCACGAATACAGGTGAAACTGCTCATGGCTTGTATCCAGTTGTCTTTCGAGCGCCGAATCGTTGTCAAAATCTTCGCGGTAAAGCAATACGGGCTTTGCGACGCTGCTGTTGTGGCTTATTTCTTTTTTATCAATAATCCAATCGACCTTGTTCGGTTGCAAAATTTCTTGCAGTAAAAACGGTGAAGTGTGGTAAATCTTGAAATCGAGATTGTGCTCGATAGCGAATTTGTATGCGCTTGTCATCCCGCGCAATCTGTCCGTGAGTCCTCCGTGCATCCATTTGCCGTCTGCCATGAATATCAGAGTTTGCTTACAGGCATGACGTCCGTCAATTTTGCGTTGGTCCGCAACATTATGACGCTCGCTAATTTCGTGATTTTCCCCGTATTCGTCTTTCAAATGCCTTAGCTCGATTCCTCGCCGAATTAAATAGTCGTGAACGCGGTTCTCCCCGAGAATGCGCCGCGCCATGCGAATAACGACTTCTTTTGGCGTCAAGGGAATCACGCAATGCCTTTCTTCAAAAATTTGAGGAACAAAAAGCGGGGAAGGTACGAAAGCAGAATGGCCATGCGGTTGCGCATGCGGATTTTTGAGTCGAAAAACGTGCCAAAGCGGAATTTGCGGATGTGGGCAAAAGCTCTTTTGCGGCATTCGGCAAATTCTTCAGTGTCCTTTGTCCGCATCAAGATGCTAAAGCTTGCACTCACAAGCATGCTGCGGGATGCCCTGTAGAGCTTTTTCGATACCGGCTTCATTTTTTCGAAAACGTTTTCTGCAATGTCGAGCAGAACCGTATTCTTGAGCGTAAAATTCGATGATAGAATGCTCGTCGAACGTTTGCGGTAAAGGTAGAGCTTGGACTTCGTGGTGGCAACTTTGTTTGCACTCAACAGAACTTCTGGAACAGTAGCGAAGTCTTCAAATAGCATACCGGCAGGGAAACGGCGTTCTTTCCAAAGGCTTGCCTTGTACAGCTTGTTCCATGCGGAATAGTCCGGCAGAGAATCTTGGTACAGCGCGATTCTTGTGGCCTCTTCGGCTGTTAAAATCTTGGATATAGCGGTATTGGGCGTACTTCCGTCGGCCTGGTAATTTTCGTCGATATTTTGGAAGGTGCAGCAGGCGATATCAGCTTGATGCAGTTGCGCGATGAAAAATAGCGTTTCGAGAAAGTTCGGGGCTACGCAGTCGTCGCTGTCGATGAACGTCACGTATTCGCCATGCGAAATCTTGAGTCCTGTATTGCGTGCTTCGGAAAGTCCTTTGTTCGGTTGACCGATGAGCCTGAAACGCGAGTCCATCGAAGCGTAACTGGCGGCGATTCTTGCACCACCGTCGGTGGAACCGTCATCGATGATGATGGCCTCGAAGTCCGAAAAAGTCTGTGCAACGAGACTGTCGAGGCAATCCTTGATGAACGCCTCTGTGTTGTACAGCGGAATGATGACGCTTATGGCTCTCGATTTTACGGCTTGCACGTTTCTCCTTCGTTCTCGTCCATAAATCCCTTAAGGGCTTCGACCCAACCGGCGCGGACAAATGCTCCCGCTTGCACCAAATCTTTCTGCGCTTTTTCGTAAGTCTTGAGAATCTGATTGTACTCGGAAACATCGCGGACCATTTTTACGTCGTTGTGCAGCTTCTTTTCTAGCATGTCCTGTTTCCACTGAGCGACATCGGCAAGCCCCTTGCACGAGGCGTCGAGACTGTCCAGATACGCGGGCACGGTATCGAGGAACGTTTTTTCGTAGGGCTTTGCTTTGGTCTTGGCTTCTTTTACGAGTGCTTTTTGTGAAGTTACGTTCTTGCGCAATTCTCCCATGAGTCTAACGATTCGGATAAAATCAACTTGCGGCCAGATGAGGCTGAACGGCCACATTTTTTTCCAGTGAAATTTAAAAATGGACTCGTGCGCGGTATTCTTGGCGCGAATCATCTCCTTAAGGTTGTTATAGATGATTTGGGACGGTATTTTGTTGATATCTTCGCTCATATATGAAGAATATAAAAAATAGGGGCGTGTGTTCTCTAATTTTACTTTAATTTTTCTTGTTTTTTTTAAATTAAAGTTTAAATTGTTTTTGAAACGTCTTTTTTAAAGGAACAATATGGATAGAAAGAAAATGAAGATTCTCGTCGTGGTTGACGTAGTCATCCTCGTCGCACTCATCATTATCCTGATGACGCTTAAGGGCGGTTATGAGGAACAGGCAAAACGCACTGCAAACGAACAGGAATCGGCTTATTTGGAACAGAATACGCAGGTTCTCGTGGAACAGTGGCGCTCCATCGATCAGTACAGCATGGCTTGGAAACTTGTTCATACGGTACTCTCCGGTGCAAAGACTGAAACCGCATTCAATACGAGCATTGCCGCCATCGAAGCTGACAAGGATGCTCGATTCAAACAGGTTTCCCACGTTTATACCAGTGCTGGCATCAACGACGCTGTGCAGAACGGCATATTCCAGAAGGCCGGTCTTGCCGAAGGTACCATCCTCCTCAAGAATGACAAGGGCGTCAAAGAGGTGGCCTGCGGTAAGGATTGCGTTATCAAGTTCGAATTTGCCAAGGGCAAGCTCAAGAGCCTTGACTACAGTGCCTTGGTTCAGTTCAATCTTGCGAATAAACTTAAAATCGAAAAACCGGGTGAATATCATTTCGAATAAGGGAGAACGTCATGAATTTAAAGAATATTTCCATTGCTCTTACCGTTCTCGTCTTTGGCGTTATCGCCATGCTCTTCATGCAGAAGGGTAACTATGTCAACCAGGCTAGGGAACATTACGAAGCTACGACGACCAAGTCCTTCAAGGGAAATTCCATGGTCCTTGAACTGGTCAACAACGCAATTGACATGAACAAGTCCACTTGGGCAATCGCTTGCGAAGCCCTCCAGACGGTGAAGAATACTCAGGACATGGCAAGGCTTGAAGCCAAGTTCTTCCCGGCCACCAAGGGCTCAAACAGCATTGCGAACAAGACTCGCCGTTTCGAGGCCAGTTCCGCTAACGTGCTTCTTTCGACATTTGCCAAGGTCGAAGAAGACAAGAAAACGGGCGTGAAGAGCCTTGCCGGCCTCCAGTCCGTTGACGTGAGCGTCTTGCTCGGTAATGTTGCCGTTCCGGTCGCCGAAGAACCTGCTGACGAAGGCGAAGAATAATTCCCTTCTCCAGTGCTGTTCAAACATCCTGGCCCTGCGATGCACTGTGTTGCGTCGAAGAGTGCCGGGATATTTCTTTTTTGATTGTCCATTAAGCATTGAATAGTGTATATTTGATGCCAGGGCAATGATAAAAATCTATAACGAAAAGGAGGAAGTTCTTATGATTCAACCAGTTAACGGAAAATTTGAAATGCCGCAGCTCCCGTATGGGATGGCAGATCTTGCACCGGTGCTTAGCCAGGAGTCGATGCTGTTCCATTTTGGCAAGCATTTGCAGACGTACCTGAACAACTTGAATGCGCTTTTGCCAGGAAGCGCCTTTGAAGGCAAGTCCATCGAAGAAATCGTGAAAACCTCAGAAGGCGTCGTATTCAACAATGCGGGGCAGTTCTTGAACCATGCATTGTATTTCTTGCAGTTCAAGGCCGCTACGATGAACAACGTCCCGACAGGGAGTATAGCCAAGGCTATTGTCCGTGATTTTGGTTCCTTTGAAAAATTCCAAGAAGAATTCCAGGCAAAGGGAGCCTCGCTTTTCGGTTCCGGTTGGGTATGGCTTTCTGCTGACGCTAATAGTAAGCTCGTGATTACGCAAGAGAGCAATGCGCAGAACCCGATTACCAAGGGGCTCAAACCGCTCCTCACGTTCGATGTGTGGGAACACGCCTACTACATCGACTACCGCAACCGCCGGCCGGATTATCTTAAGGCGATGTGGAGTATCGTCAACTGGGACGAAGTTAATAATCGATATTAGTGTGGCAAATTCTTGGGTAACACCAATTTCAAGATAATCGGCACGAACACCATAATTAGTACCTGCGCCACAATAAAGCACACCACCTGCGAATGGATGAACATTGGCAGGAACGGGGGCTTGTGGCCGTCGGGAATCATGGTGAAATACACGAATGTAACCATTGCTGCCGTGATAATCGGCGTGTAAATCAAGTTTGAAGCGAGAGATTCCACGAAATGAGTCTTTAGAGTCCGCGGTTGCAAGTGAAACTTGCGGGCGAGGGCCGCGTTCACTTTGGGAATCGGCACGATGAGCCCAATTGCAAAGCTAATCGCGAAACTCAATGCGAAACATTCAAGGAAACCGATGACAGAGGCTATCACGGGCATTTCGGGCGGTCGATCCGCCATCAAGTTCCCGGTCAGCGAAAGTCCGAAACTCATCAGAATCGCCATGAAAAAAGCGACCTTGAAACCGATTCTTTTTTGTTCCAATTTTTTATCCATATACATTTTCTCCATCATTTATTCTGATTTTTTTTCTCGATCAGTTTCCAGCCAAGCATGGGGCCGAACGGCAAATTGAATAGGAAGTTGACGTATGTCTTTTTTGAATTGAAAAAACGCCCGACTTCAACCTGGGCACAACCCATTAACCCAGTTCGAACAGATGCACCATAGTCAAACCCGGTCTGGGTTTTCCATCCGATTTCAGGCCCTACGGCCAAATCTAGTACGATGACCTTCAATAAATAGTGTACGTTTGGTTGCAAGAAAATACCCGCTTGATGCTCATCGTAGTCGTAAATATAACGGCTCCTGAGAGTCCACCAAAACTCATGCGTTGGCATCTTGTGGTTCTGATAGTCTTTGGGAGATCTGTAGATTAGAGTGTGCGCGGCAGGAAACATCCAGTCGATTCCGGCAGAAAACATGCCCGAGCCGCCTCCAACCGCAATGCCAAAAGGGAACGTCCAGATGTTCATGGCAAAAGTTTGTGCCGGAATTATGAAAAGGCAAAATGCGAGGATGATGTGTGAAAATCTAGGCATCGCTGTTATTCTCCTGTAAATTCCATTATGCTCCAGTAGCAGTTGCAAAGTCATTGGGTGTCAATTAAAATATAAATTGTTTTGGAGTTTACCGGATAGTTGTATATTTAAGTTATGGAATCGAGGTGTGATATGGATAATGAACTTACGCTTTTGATAGGGAAGGACGAAAAAATTCTCTATGCTGGCAAGCCCGACAAGAGGTGCTTCATTTTCGAATGCATCTTCAACCCGCTGCTTCCGTTTGCGCTTGTTTGGGCTCTGTTTGATTTATTCTTTATCAGGGCCGCTTTTTCTTCGGACAAGGCGAACGAGGCTGCCTTATTTATCGTTCCCTTCATGGCGCTCCACCTGATGCCTGTGTGGATTTACTTGGGCGGGGCGCTGCTCTCGTTCAGACGGTACCGCAATAAGGCCTACATCGTTACGGACAAAGGAATCTACGCTTCCGGAGGTGTCTTTGCCAGGACTTACCAGTCAAAGCCTTTCGCGGAACTTTCGCACGTGGATTTGCACCGCGGCATTTTTGACCAGTGGTTTGGCGTGGGCGATATCATCACGACCTCGGCCCAGGCGAACCCGGCGACGCTGAACGGTCGCAGGACTTCTACCAATGCGGGCATTTCCATAGACAGCATTGCCAACTATGCGGAAGTGTACAAACTCGTGAAACAGCTGCAAGAAGACATCTACACCGATGTGATGTACCCGAACGACCTGCGCCCCAAGGAAAATCACGGGTATAAATCCAGGTATCGCGGGTAACCGTCTGGCACTACGCGGTTTTCGCTATAAAACTTTCTTCATCCGTGTGCATTCGAAAACGCCGGATTGGTGAGTTTTTTCACCGGCGCTCTTGTAACCGAGTTTCTCGTAAAAGCCGATGGCCTCGATGCGGCTGTCGATGATAATCTGTTTGTAGCCGCATTCGTCAATCCACTTTTCAGCTTCGCGCACGGCCATGGCACCGAGTTGTTTTCCGCGGTATTCCGGCAGAACGACCACGCGGCCGATGGTTGCCGTGTCTGCGTCAAACTCGTAGAAACGGCAGGTGGCGACCGGATATTCGTCATCCAGCAAGACTATGTACTTGGTGGCGTCGCAGTCGTGCTCGTCGAACTCCTCGCGGAGCGAAATGTGGTGCTGCCGGTTCATGCCCTGGATGCGCACGCTGTACGCACCCGCACGTTGCCATTCTTCTGTTGCCCGGAGAACTTTGATAACCATTGAAAAGCCTTTGCTGTTTACGATCGCAAAAAAAGATTAATCCAGCTTGTCGAAGAAAATCTCGCCGTCTTGAATAACGGTGGTGATGGTGTGCGTTCCTTTGTTGCCCATGTCGTTGTAATGGACGATATATTTGCCTTCGCCGAGAGATTCGATTTTTTCGATTTCGCGAATGTCTTCGCCATCTTGCGCATTGCTGCGGAATTTCCAAACTGCATAGCCGCCACCGTCGCTGTATTCGTTGTCGTACGCTTTTGAAAGCTCTTGGGCGAGACTCTTTGTGCAATACTTAGCAATGACGGAATCGTTCGCAAACTCGTTTCCGAAGATATGTTTGCTGTAGAAAGTCTGGATTTTTGCTATGGCTTTGGCGTCGAAAGTATTGCTGCTGCTTGATTCTTGCAGAACTGTGGCGGGTTGGTTGTTAACGGCGACCTGTTGTTGGGCTTGTTTGTCGCTACAGGAGAATGCTGTTGCTGCCGCCAATAGAAATAAAATCTTTTTCATGATGAGTAATATAGCTTATAGTTTGTATTTTACAGAATTTTGATTTTTGCTAAGGTAAAATGGATATCGGTGTTCCGTCTTTGACGGCTTCGTATATTTCTTCGATTTCGTCGTTGGTGACAGCGATGCAGCCGGCGGTCCTGTCTTTCCACTTGTGCCAGAATTTAAATAGGAATGCGGGAACCTTGTTCGGGTAGCCGTGAATCATGATGTCGCCGCCGGGCTCGTAGTTGCCTTCTTTCGCGGCCTTAATCTGTTCCGCATTCGGGTACGAAATTCGAAGCGATAAATGGAACTTGCTTTTGGGGTTGTGAAGCACGATGGTGTAGTCGCCTTCGGGCGTCTTGTTGTCCCCGGACTTATTTATTCATAGGTTTGATTCCTTTTGTAAAAGACCTTGAAAAAAAATAACATTTAATCTCCCAATCCAGGACTTGCCCCAAACAGCGTAATAAATGACATGGAAAGAGCAATTGCTGCCGCTAGACTCAGAAGTGCCCCCAAAATATTGTCATTTCTTTCTTTTCTTTTAGCTTCTTTTCTGTCTTCGATTGCTGTTTGGATGCTGTTCAAAAATAGGACGTATTTTGTATTGGGGTATTTTTGCAAAAAATTTTGTTTATTCGCGTCGAACCATTCGTCACCGTGGAGATCGAATGGACCAAGTTTTTTTATTTTGCACAAATATCGACTAAAGTTGAAATTGTATTTTATCAGAAGGTATTGAGTGTAAAGGAGCATGATGTCCTTTTCTTCATCGGAAAAGGCTCTGCTGCTGACGATTCTCTTGGTTGCTTCAAAATCGATGCTTTCGGCGATTGTTTTTTTTGTCCTTGTGATTTCCCCTTTGATGATTTTTTTTGTTTTTTGTTTTTCGATGTTGTTGCTGTGGTTATCGATTGCTTGCAAGAATGTGTTGACGATGGAATCCGTGGGGGACAATTCCGTGATTGAATCCAATGATTCTTCGTTATTGGATGGCTCGTAGTATCGTGCATTTGAAACCATGGACAACATCAGTAGTTCGGTTTCTTCTACAGAATTGAAAACCATGTTGGAATCAATGGTCGATAGCTTGGCCTGTATTTCATTGGCCTGTTCTAAATATTCGGTTGCATAATTGACTACATTGCGATTGGAATCCTTGGCGAAATTCGAGAAGTTCATTGCGAGTAGGTCTTTTGCTTCTGAAAAGTCATCCAAGTTTTTGAGTCTGCTTGTGTCGACTTTGTATTGCGTCCCTGCGCAAGAAATCAATAGGATTGCGATTAAGAGAAGTAAGTACTTCATTTTACAAGCAATTTTCATGTTCTAATTCACAACAATAATGATATTAATTATAAGCCAAATGCTAATCAGTAACGGAAGTCTTGTGAAGAATAGATCATGAAGTATTTTTCCCCATTTATCTCCAAATAGTCTTTTTGTCAGAGATAACGTCAGAAGGTAATTTTCTTTACCCGCCAGTTTCACGATGAGTGTGAACAAACCATAAACTAGAGCTGCTAAAGCAACACCAGCAATGAGGATAATTAATGATATTAGCATATTAATGATTAGCCTCTTAGGGTAGAATTTTTTTCATGACTGATAATATCGTTAACCTTTATAAAACTCGTAGCCAACTTTTTCCAAATCGTCGTGCAGTTGCTCTTCGACCATTTTCAATACGCTTACGGAACCTTCGGCGAGAGACCCGTGTTCAGCAACATCGCTAATAACATATTGCTTTAAATCGTTTACGGTCTCCATTAATTTTTCTTCGTAAGCAGGATGATTTGTTTGCTTCAAGAAAAGCATTGCTGCTGCGTGTGGTCCAGCGTAGGCGATGTCGAAAGGTAATTCATCTATCTTTTTAGATGCAATTTCTTTGGCGACTTCTTCAATATTGGAATATTGATCAATGAATGGCCATACTTTCTCGTTCAGTATGCTTTGAACCTTGTTTACAAGTATTTCAATATGCTCTGGTTGGGTGATTTTTAACTCACAACCTTCCAATTCATCCATAAAGGAATGCGTTAATGGTGATGTAGTATCTCCGGCGACAAAATGGTATTTGTTCATCAACGGATTTCGTGCATTTTCTATAGATTTAAAATAGATGCTAACGCCAAAAACATCAATGATAAAACAATCTTCGTAGCCGCTATAGCCTAACATTATGGAAACCTTAACGCCTTTTTTCCGGTCTGTTTTGAAATATTCAAAGGCGCGCCAAATTTTTTTCTTGCGGAAGTCTCTTACATCAAGACTTTCCAAAGCAATTTTTAATTGGTCTAATAAAGTTGGCATAATCAGGGGTCTCCGAGGTTTTGAAAATCGTAGTAGTTTATAATATACTTTATTTGTTGGCCGCTCATTCATGTATTGGGTTGAAATGTAAAATTTTCATGGCCCCCTGGCGCAAGCGTCAAATGCTGGGCTCAATTATAACAATAAGCGAGCTTATTGTTGCAATGTTCGCCCTACGCATTTGTGCCACGGTTGTAAAATATAGATACAATTACTGCATCCCCCGAACGCATCTCGTCTAAGGAAAGGCGAGGTGCGTTCTTTATTATTTGGGTTTTCCGGCCCTTTGCGAAAGAACGCCTCTGAATAACAACCGGTCGCAAAATGCGACCACATCAATGGAGGCTA
>Ga0247611_10004749_pt1 | contig 18549 bp, 15 predicted proteins | sample 177DNAGHGhighgp2_FD_192422 | JGI IMG/M metagenome (GOLD analysis project Ga0247611, IMG submission 192422) | Sheep rumen microbial communities from Palmerston North, Manawatu-Wanganui, New Zealand - 1770 DNA GHGhigh gp2 | ecosystem: Host-associated > Mammals > Digestive system > Stomach > Rumen... | reverse complement strand
GGCATGTTGTGTCATTATCGAAATATCACAGGACTTTCTTCACTCCGAGACGAACGCGAGGTGTCACTGCCCTGCGCTTCGCTTGTACGGTGTTATAAAAAATAAGCCTCCCCAAGGCTTCTTTATGGCAAATGTGGATTATGTATTAAGACGAATGCCCGCTTTCCTGTGGGCTTCGAAAGCACTATCTTTGCTTTCTTGTGGTGAATTTTCTTTTTATTTATAAAAAATTCGTATCTTTGCACTTTCCTCTCCGTGTGATAGGGATTTGTAATTGGCTATAAACTAATAATATAAATTAAATGAGAAAATTAGCAGTGGTGGCTTTTGGCGGCAATGCGCTCCTGCGCGGCGGCCAAAAAGGCACTTACCAAGAACAGATTGAGAACGTTGAACAGACCTGCGAGTCGCTCTGCAATCTTCTGAAACGCAACTATAATATCGTCATCGGTCACGGCAACGGTCCTCAGGTGGGCAACGTGATGCTCCAGCACGAGGAGGGCAAACGCGCCGGTATTGAGGCCATGCCTATGGATTTTTGCGTGGCCGAGACACAGGGATCTATTGCCTACCTTATCGAGATGGGTCTGCGCAATGTGATGGCCCGCCACGACATTCAACGCGATGTGGTGACGCTGGTCACTCAGGTGGCGGTGAACAAGATTGACCCCATGTTCCAAAACCCCACAAAGCCCGTAGGTCCCTATTACACCAAGGAGCAGGCGGACGAATTGGCAGCTAAGACGGGTGCCGTCTACAAAGAGGACCCGAAGGGTCGCGGTTGGCGTAAGGTGGTGCCTTCGCCCACTCCTCAGCGCATCAACAATATCAAGATTGTGAAGCAACTGGCCAAGGCTGGCAACATCGTTGTCACTGTAGGCGGTGGCGGCATTCCCGTGGTGGAGGAGAGCGACTATGTGCGCGGAGTGGAAGCAGTTATCGACAAGGACCTGGCCAGCGCCCTCTGCGCTATCGAGATTGGTGCCGACGAGTTCTATATCCTCACCGATGTGCCCAAGGTTTATATTAATTTCCGCAAGGAGAACGAAAAGGCCCTCGACACCATCACTGTGGCCGAGGCTAAGCAGTACCTGCAGGAAGGCCACTTTGCCGAAGGCAGCATGGCACCGAAGATTCGCGCTGCCATTATCTTTGTGGAGAACGGCGGCAAGGAGTGCATCATCACCGAGGCCGGCCAACTGGACAATCCCAACTGCGGCACTCGCATCGTGAGATAGTCGTTGCATGTGAAACAATGTTTTTTTTGATACAGAAATAAAGGTAGCTAAGAAATGGAAGATTTTACTACTTCACCTCTTTTCCGCACAGGAATGATCGTTTTAGCCGTGTTGGGCTTGGTCGTTCTGGGGGGAGGTGTTGTGTTGAAACATTTGGGATGGGGCGACTATGAGTTGGTTATCATGGCTGGCAGCGGGTTGCTGATTATCTTTTCGGCTTTCCTTTATGCCCTCTTCCCATACCATGCCAAGAACGACAACATGGCCAAGAATATGCGCCTGGAGCCCATTTGGGATTTTTCGATGAAGGTGACGGGTTGGTCGCTCGCGGTTGTGCTGTTGAGCGTGCTTTTCTTGATAGAAGGTTGGCCTGGCTCGTCTACGCTGTTGCTGTTGACTGGTATAGTCTTGGTGGTAGCCGGTGGCTGCTGGTTGTATTATCATGTTCAAAAGAAGCAGTTCGGAAATCGCTAAGATCGTCACACTCATCCATATCGGAGATGCGCAGTAGTTTCTGGTTTGACAAGCTCGCAGACAACCCCAACTTTAAAGCATTCATGAAGAAGTTGGCCATGATAGGTCTTATACTTACCTCTGTGGGTGGTCTGCTGAAGTATGTGCGCCATGAGGATTACGGCTTGCTTGTGATGGGGGTGGGATCGTTGGCTATTGTGGCTTTTTTGCTGCCTAGGATTTATCCACAACGCAATGAGAGCGAGCTGGAACTAGCCATCAGAACATGGTGGCTCCTTGCTATCCGATTGACAGGGTGGGGGCTTGCCGTGCTGCTGATGGGGCTGCTGTTTGCTGTTTTCCATTGGCCGGGCGGCAGTAGTCTGCTTGTCGTGGGCGGCAGTACGTTGGCAATAAGCGTATTGGCGTGGCTCTGGTATTTGAAGAGACGCAAAAAGTGTAAGGAGATTTTTTAATGGTTGATGGTTTAAATATACTTTAAGCTAGATACTTTTGACCGACTCGAAACACTAAACTAGAATAAAAAATACATTTAAAAAATAATTAAATCAACACAACATGGCTTACAATTTAAGAAACCGTAATTTTCTGAAGATTTTAGACTTCAGCCCGAAGGAACTGAACTATTTGCTGGACCTGGCTCGTGATCTGAAACGTGCCAAATATACTGGTACCGAGCAGCCCAAACTGAAGGGCAAGAACATTGCTCTGATTTTTGAGAAGACCTCGACCCGTACCCGTTGCGCCTTTGAGGTTGGTGCAAAAGACCAGGGCGCCCATGTGACTTATCTGGGTCCCACTGGCAGCCAGATTGGCGTGAAAGAGAGCATGAAGGACACTGCCCGCGTGTTGGGCCGCATGTTTGACGGTATTGAGTACCGTGGCTTTACTCAGGAGACCGTTGAGGAGCTGGCTAAATATGCCGGTGTTCCTGTATGGAACGGTCTGACCAATGAGAGCCACCCCACCCAGATCCTGGCCGACTTCCTCACTATGCAAGAGCATGTAAACAAGCCCCTTAGCGAGGTGACTTTTGCTTACGTTGGCGATGCCCGTTTCAACATGGGCAACAGCCTGATGGTTGGCGGTGCCAAGATGGGCATGGATGTGCGCATCATTGCTCCGAAAAAACTTCAGCCGGACGCCAAGCTGGTGAAGACCTGCAAAGAGATTGCTAAGGAAACCGGCGCTACCGTGACGGTGACCGACGACCCTGTGAAAGGCGTGAAGGGCTGCGACTTTATCTATACCGACGTGTGGGTTTCCATGGGTGAACCCGACGAGGTTTGGAAAGAGCGCATCGACATGCTGATGCCCTATCAGGTGAACGCACAGATGATGAAGAACACTGGCAACCCCAACTGCAAATTCATGCACTGCCTGCCCGCTTACCACAATCTGGAAACCAAGGTTGGCCGCGATGTGAACGCCAAGTTTGGCTTGGACGGCATTGAGGTGACCGAAGAGGTGTTTGAAAGCGAAAACAGCATTGTTTTCGACGAGGCCGAGAACCGTATGCACACCATCAAGGCCGTTATGGTTGCCACTTTGGGTGACTAATCAGGTCCTTTTTTCCGATTTAATTTATAACCGCCCCCTTTTTTTATTTCCAGGGGGCGGTTTCTTTTTGATCCGTCTTCCTTTCTAGTAGTATACCGATTGTTTTCTGTGTCCAATCACATGCTTGCCGTTCGTTGAGATTAAGCGCGGATAGGGATATTTTGTGAGGTCAGAATATTGCGCTGGCGGCAAGGTTGGTGTCGTTTCCTCGAAAAGTATTTTTTTTATTTTATATATAATAAAGACAAATTTTATTCGTTACAATATTCACTAATTGCGCTAAACTGGAGAAAAAGAGTAAAAAATGCTTCGCCTAGAGGCGAGACCAAAATATTATATAATGAAGCTTTCTTATTACAATTTCTACCTTCCGAAGGAACTTATTGCAGAAAAACCAGCCAAGCAACGAGACGAGGCTCGTATGATGGTTCTCCATCGTGACACGAGAACAATTGAGCACCGTATTTTTAAGGACTTGATTGAGTATCTGAACCCTGGTGATGCTGTGGTGGCTAACAATACCAAGGTATTTCCTGCCTTGCTCTATGGCGAGAAAGAAAAGACAGGTGCCAGCATTACCGTGTTTCTGCAGCGAGAATTGAATCGCGATATGCGCCTTTGGGATGTGATTGTGGACCCCGCACGAAAGATTCGTATCGGAAATAAACTCTATTTTGGCCCCAATGAGTCGCTTGTGGCGGAGGTTATCGACAACACAACGTCGCGTGGCCGCACGGTTCGTTTCCTTTTCGATGGTACCCACGAAGAGTTCATAAAGCACATACGCAGTTTAGGACACACGCCGCTGCCCGATGAGCTACGTGCGCTGCGCAATATTGAAAATTTTGATGCTGAGCGTTACCAGACTATCTACGCAAAGCACGAAGGAGCTGTGGCAGCCCCCATTGCCGGGTTCCATTTCAGTCGCGAGCTGCTCAAGCGTTTTGAAATTAACGACGTGCAGTGGTTAGAAATGACTTTGCACTGCGGTATGGGCAATTTCAAGAGTATAGAGGTGGAAGACCTTTCGAAACACCGTATGGATGCCGAAGAGATGAGTATCTCACAGGAGGTGTGCGATGCCATTATGGCCACCAAGGCTGCCGGACACAAGGTGTGTGCTGTGGGTACTGACGTCATGCGCGCTCTGGAGAGCGCGGTGACTATCGTTGGTAAGGTGAGCGCATACGAGGGATGGACCAATAAGTTCATCTTCCCGCCGTATAATTTCTCCATAGCCGATATGATGGTGACTAATTTCCATCACCCCAAGTCGTCCCAGTACATCATGGTGAGTGCTTTCGGCGACCCAGACTTCGTTCGCCAGGCATACGAAATCGCCATTCGAGAGAAATATAAGTTTTCCACCTACGGCGATGCGATGCTGATTGTCTAGTTTACACTGATATGAGTCCATTGGCAGAGGTTTTAAGGCCTACGAGTCTTGATAATTATATTGGACAACAGCACTTGGTGGGACCAGGTGCTGTTTTGCGCACACTTATTGAGAGTGGCAATATTCCTTCGATGATATTCTGGGGTCCCCCAGGTATTGGCAAGACTACTTTGGCTATGGTGATTAGCCAGACGCTGAATAGGCCTTTCCACACGCTTAGCGCCATTAGCAGCGGAGTGAAGGAGGTGCGCGAGGTGATAGAAAAGGCTAAGAATGAGGAGGGCGCCATCCTCTTTATAGATGAGATTCATCGTTTTTCGAAAAGTCAGCAGGACTCACTTTTGGGCGCTGTGGAGAGAGGCACGGTCACCCTGATAGGTGCCACTACAGAAAACCCTTCATTTGAGGTTATTTCGGCATTGCTTTCACGTTGTCAGGTGTATGTGTTGAAAGAGTTTGGTGAGACAGAAATGCGACAGTTGCTGGACAGTGCCCTGCGTTACTATGCTTCACATGGGCGTGAAGTGACGGCGACTGAGGTAGAAGCTTTGTTTCGAATTTCTGGAGGTGACGCTCGTAAATTGCTCAATGCCATAGAACTGGTGGTTAACAACAGCCCTGCCGGCCCAGTGGTGATAGATAATGCACATACCCTTCAAGTTATTCAGCAGAACCTAGCTCTCTACGATAAGAAGGGCGAGATGCACTACGATATTATCAGTGCTTTCATCAAGTCGATGCGTGGAAGCGACCCCAATGCTGCTGTTTATTGGCTGGCCCGTATGATTGAGGGGGGAGAAGACCCGGTTTTCATTGCCCGCAGGATGCTTATCTTTGCGTCGGAGGATATTGGGAATAGCAACCCTAATGCCTTGTTGCTGGCTAATGCATGCTTTGATGCCGTGACTAAGATTGGCTATCCCGAATGCCGCATTACTTTGTCACAATGCTGCGTCTATCTGGCTTCTTCGGTGAAAAGTAATAGCACCTATATGGCTCTTGCCAATGCGCAGCAAGTGGTTAAGCAGACTGGCGACTTGCCGGTGCCACTTCATATTCGCAACGCACCAACAAAACTGATGAAACAGATGGGCTATGGCGACGGATATAAGTATGCGCATGATTATCAGGGTAATTTCGTTGAACAGGAATTCCTTCCAGATGCGTTGCGGGGTATGAAATTTTATGAGCCAGGACAGAACCCACGAGAAGAGGAAACCCGTCGCCAGTTGCGCGCCCACTGGCAGGAGAAATATGGGTATTGAAATACGATGAAAAGACTTCTATTCATCTACAGATACTAACGAAATTCTATTTTTATGGCAGATGCGCTCCTTACGGTTGAGAACCTGACTAAGTCTTTTGGCGACAAGATGCTGTTCGACAATATCTCTTTCGGCATTAATGCTGGACAGAAAACCGCCCTTATTGCCCGCAATGGTTATGGTAAGTCGACGCTCCTCAATATTCTTACGGGTAAGACGTTGCAAGACAGCGGCAAGGTGACTTTCAGAGGTGATGTGCGGATGGCCTATCTTCCTCAACAGCCTGAATTATTGCCCCACCAGACTGTTCGAAGTTTCGTCTATTCGGCTCAGCGCCCTGAACATGAGGACGAATGGACTTTTGAGCAGCGTATAGAGGAAATCCTTAGTCGCCTCAAACTGGACGACAAATTAGATCAACAGATGCAGCTCCTCAGCGGTGGCGAGCAGAAAAAGGTGGCCCTCAGCCGGATATTGATAGACGACACAAATCTTCTTCTTCTAGATGAGCCTACCAACCACCTCGACATCCAGATGATTGAATGGCTTGAAGAGTTCCTCTCGCGGCAGAAACTGGCCATCTTAATGGTTACCCACGATAGATATTTTCTCGACCACGTGTGCCAGGATATATACGAGATTGACAATAGCCGCCTCTATCACTACCGTGGCAACTATGACTATTATCTGCGCAAGAAAGCCGAAAGGGAGTATAATGAGCGTGTGGAAGTGGAGAAGGCCAAGAGTCTATACCGTACCGAGCTGGACTGGATGCGGCGTATGCCGCAGGCTCGAGGGACAAAGGCACAGGCGCGTATAGATGCTTTCTACGAGTTGGAAGAGAAGGCGCATACCCGATTTGACGATACCAGACCTCAGCTTACGGTCAAGACCGAACGTATCGGAGGCAAAATATTGGAAATGTACAATGTCACCAAGAGTTACGACGGCGTGAAAATGGTGGACGACTTCAGCTACGTTTTTAAAAAAGGAGAGAAAATAGGTATTGTGGGACCAAATGGAATTGGTAAGTCTACTTTTTTAAATCTCCTAACGGAACAGCTCCGCCCCGATAGTGGTCGTGTGATTGTGGGTCAGACTATTCAGTTCGGATTCTATACTCAAGGAGGTATGACAGCGCGGCCAGACATGCGGGTGATAGACATAGTGAAAGAGGTGGCTGAACGTATAGAACTGGACAACGGAAAGGATATGTCTGCTCATCAGTTTCTTAGCTATTTCGGATTCGACGACATGACTCAGTATAATTATTTTGAAAATCTGAGTGGCGGAGAAAGAAGACGACTGTACCTGCTCAAGGTACTGATGGCCAACCCCAACTTCCTTATTCTGGACGAGCCCACTAACGATTTGGACATATACACCTTGGAAATCTTAGAGCAGTTTTTAAAAGTCTACAAAGGGTGTTTAGTTATCGTAAGCCACGACCGCTGTTTCATGGATCATATTGTTGACCATATCTTTGTGTTCGAAGGTGAGGGCAAAATACGCGATTACCACAGTAATTACACCGATTATCTTGCCGCTCGCAATGCCCAGCGCCGCTCGGAATCCCTGCAGAAACGTGAAGAAAAACCTAAATATGAGCGCACCCGCACCGACAAGCCCCGAGCTACATATAAACAGCAGAAAGAATACGAGGCACTCACTACGGAAATTGATGCACTCAATCAAGAGAAGCAGCAGCTGGAGTCATTGCTGAGTAGCGGTGCAGAGACCGATGTGGATAAACTTACCACTGCATCCCATCGCATAGGAGAAATCATTGCAGCCCTCGACGAGAAAGAACTTCGCTGGCTGGAGTTGGACGAGGTGGTCAACGGCTGAGAACCTCTTATTATTTTGCAAGATAATCCTGAATACTTTCGAGGGATATGGCATCGTTGATGCTGTAGTCCCCAATTTTTTCACGCCTAAGTGATGCAAGAAAGGCACCGCTATCCAACGCTAAGCCAATGTCGCGGGCTAGGCTTCGAATATATGTGCCTTTGCCACAGCATATTCGGAAATCAATTTGAGGCAAATGCTCTGGTATAATACCCTGCGGGTGATTATAGAGGTGACTTTGGCATCTGGTATTCTCTATTGCCTCTGTGTGCGATATCAAATCTAAAGGTTCAATCTTTTCTCCCTGCCGGAAGTCTGTTATTGCAATTTCTTTTACGAGTACTTTTTTTGGGGTAGGGGAGGGAATTTCATCTCCCATTTTAGCTTCACGTGCGTATACGTATGCGCGCTGTCCGTCTATTTTAACCGCACTAAAAATCGGTGGAACTTGTTCGATCTGGCCCGTAAAATGCGAGAGTTTTTCTTGTATTAATTCTAGGGTAATGTGCTGGTAGGGGTAGTAGTGGTCTATAGCGCGTTCAAGGTCGTAGCATGGAGTGGTGGCACCCAGTACCATCGTTCCTGTATATACTTTCTCACCACTCTGGAATTCATCAATTCGTTTGGTGGCTTTGCCCACACAAACCAGTAAAAGCCCGGTTGCCAAAGGATCTAGAGTTCCCGCATGGCCTATCTTGAATTTCTTGATACCGTATGTCTGCCTGATGACCGACTTGACTTTGTTCACTACCTGAAAAGAAGTCCACTGCCGAGGTTTGTCAATGGCAATAACCGTTCCTTCTAAAAGCTGCTCTAGCGTCATTTTGTCAAGTAGATATGAAAAGGGCTAGCAACTTACGGCTAGCCCTAATTAGGTATATTTATAATAAAGGCAGAACGATAGCCAGGATACCCACAATCGCGCAGTAGAGTGCGAACCATATTAGTTTGCCCTTCTTTACGATATTAATCATCCATTTGCAGGCGATGCATCCGCTGACAAATGCGGCCAAGAAACCGATAATGAGCGACGAGGTAGAGAGACCGCCCATGGCGACGCTGACTCCCTGCTCGGCCATATCTTTCATGTCCAAAAGGGCTTCGCCAAGAATGGGTGGTATGACCATGAGAAAAGAGAACTGTGCCAGTTTCTGTTTGCTGTTACCTAACAGGAGGCCTGTAGCAATGGTGCTGCCCGAACGGGAAAGCCCAGGCAGTACAGCCACGGCTTGTGCTATGCCGATGACAAAAGCATGCCAAGGAGAGATATTCTCGCGCTGACGCGGTTTTGCCCAGTAGGAGAATGCCAATAGTGATGCCGTCACTAACAGACAGATTCCCACTACGAGAAGCCCGCTTCCAAAGATGGCTTCGACCTTGTCTTTAAAAAAGAAACCGACGATGGCCACGGGTATCATGGAAATAAGGATATTGACAACATATTTTGTACCCTCATTCCATTTGAATTTAAATAAGTCCTTAAAAAGCCAAACAATTTCTTTCCATAAAATGACACAGGTGCTCAGCACGGTGGCCACATGAACGGTAATGGTGAAAGCCAAGTTCTCTTCACCACTAAGGCCAAAAAGATTAGCACCAATTGTAAGGTGTCCGCTACTGCTAACGGGCAGGTATTCTGTGAGTCCTTGGATAATACCGAGGATTAATGATTCTAGCCAATCCATAATAATACTATTCTATGAGTATTGTAACTCTTTATGAGGTGGGAATTACTCGTTGTTACTCAGATTCTTTCTTGCCTTTATACATAATAGCCACTATTTCTGCTACCAGTCCGAGAATAATTAATATAGGAGCCAGATATAGTCTGCGGCCGTTGAACATGGCCTCGTTAAATACGTTCGGGTCATCGCTGCCGCCTCCCATAAGGAAGATATAGCCGAGAGCCAACAATACGATGCCGGCAATCATGATGATATAGTTGATTTTGTCAAAAACAAAAGCGAACTGACTTTTGTTCTCTACGGTGTTTTTATTTTCTTTTGCCATGATAGTATTTTTTGTTTGGCGTAATACGCCTGGTTTATTATTTCTGTGGATTATCTGATGGTATGACGAAGATGACGGCTTACTGCAAAAAGCGTGGAAAGATAGGAAAGCAGTATGCCAAGAAGTAAAATGACTACAGCTATGCCAACATACCAAAACAGGTGTGAAGGATCGAGCAAATTTAGCCCAGAGAACGACTGGTTGACAGCTCCAATGGCAATGGCCAATATGGCAATTGCTATCAATCCTCCCAACAGGCCGAACCAAATGCTTCTGCCAATAAATGGCCGGGCGATAAACCCACTCTTGGCTCCTACTAATTGCATCGTGCGTATGGTTTCGCGTTGGGCATACAGGGCAATTCGTATGGTACTGCTAATAAGAAGGATGCTCACAAGGATAAGCAGTGCCATAAAAATGATGAGAAACCAAGTGATTTTGTAGAAAACATCATTCAGTTCGTTCACCACGGTTTCCTGATACGTAACCCCTGTAACATATTCCATACTGCTCACTTTGGATGTGAAGTCTGCAATGCTCTCAGAACGACCTTCTTGACGGACTTCTGGCAGGTAGTTGACCTTGAGGTTCACCATCATGGAAGGGTAGAGAGGGTTGTATCCGATAAAAGAGACGAAATCGTCGTTGAGGTCCTCAGAGAATATTTCTGCAGCTTTCTCCTTGGAAATGTAATCGACGTGCTTCACCTCCGGCATGGCTTCAATCTGTAGTTTCAGCAGACTAGCCATCTCGTCTGTGATTTCCGGCTCCAAATCCACTTTCAGTGTGATGCGCTCCTGTATGTCGTGTGTAATGCGGTAGGAATGGTATTCCACCAAAAGGCACATGCCCAGTAGGAACAGCACCAACGTGATACTGAGGACTGTCGATGAATGGGTTTCCCAAAGATTAACTTTAGATTTCAAAACAATAATGTGCTAGTTAGTCTTGAATATTAGTTGGCCAGCATCACAGGCATCACAAGCATAAGGATGTTTTCGGGGCTGTTCTCTTCCTCGGTAATGGGGAAGATGATTCCGGCACGGCTGGGATGCGACATTTCGATGAGTATCTGCTCGGACTCAATATTGGAAACCATCTCAGTGAGGAATTTGGCGTTGAAGCCTATCTCCATAGGCTCGCCCTCATACTGGCAAGGCAGTTTCTCGCTGGCGTCGTTGGAAAATTCCAAGTCTTCCGCGCTGACCACCAATTCGCGCTCCTGGATAGAAAGACGCACCTGGTGCGAGGCTTGATTGGCAAAAAGACCTACGCGGCGCAGGGTGTTCAAGAAGGAATTGCGATCGACTGTCAGCTTGTTAGGATTATCCTTTGGAATAGCAGCGTCGTAATTGGGGTACTTACCATCTACCAGGCGGCAGATGATGTAGAAGTTCTCAAATGTGAAGAAAGCATTTGTGTTGTTATACTCCACCGTGACGTCCATTTCCTCTTTCTGTGCGGCTAGGATATTGCGCAGCATCGTTATCGGCTTGCGGGGAAGGATAAAACTGGTGGGATTGTCAGAATGGATGTCGGTGCGGCGATAGCGCACAAGTTTGTGGGCATCGGTAGCTACAAAAGTAGTGTTTTCGGGAGTAATGTCGCAGTAAATGCCGCCCATCTGCGGACGCATCTCATCGGTGGAAGCAGCAAAGGAGGTTTTACTAATGGCGTTGATCAAAGCACCGCTGGGCACCGTCAGGACTTCGGTCTCACGCACTTCAGGCATATTAGGGAAGGTTTCAGGATTCTTACCGGCCAGACGGTATTTTCCTTCTCCCGAAGTGATGTTAATTCCATAGGTGGCATCGTCCACGCTGAACGTCAACGGAACGTCATCCAAAGACTTAAGAATATCAATCAGCAGTTTGGAAGGAACGGCTATGTCGGACAGGCCTTCCAATCGGCCAGACTCCACCTCTATCTTGGTAACCAGTGTGGTCTCGAGGTCGGTGGCACGGATTGTAAGGAGATTCTCGTCTAAGTGGAACAGGAAGCAGTTGATAATAGGCACGGTGTTGTTATTGGTGATAACACCGCTGATGGACTGGATTTGCTTGGAAAACAGCAGGCTGTTAATGATGAACTTCATATAGTTGTCGCTTTTTTATTCTTAATGTTATCTTATATTTACAAATTGCAAAAGTAATAACTATTTTTTAAATATAAAGAGTATTGTCGATTTTTTTATCAACAATTTATTGTTACGCAAGCCTGCAAACAGCCTCGCACAATCTCCTCAAACAACCATTCGATCGAATGCCTTGGCCTTAGTCCAGTGTGTAACAAACACCTTCGGGTATTCCGAGGTTGAAGTGGTATTGACAGTATGCGCGGGAATAATTGTCGTCCAGGTACATTGTGCCGCTAATTTTCTCGCCGCTGCCGTAGCGAGCCTTAGTGCGATAAAGCAGTATGGCATTCTTGTAAGTGACGCCATCTGAAACATACTCTCCTCCGATAGAATCGGGCGTGTCAAGATTCACCACATAGCCAAAATCCATTTCTGACACGCTGGCACTGTTCAGTGTGCAGCTGTAGTAGTCAATGACTTTGCCCGAAAAAGCAAATGTGTCGGTCCTCTTGCCGCATGATACCATCAAAATCGCCAGAGCGACCAATAGCAAAGAATACTTTTTCATCTTATCTTATTGTTCATTTTTTCAATTTCTAAACTTCAAACGCTCACGCCATAGTCGCGTAGTGCATCGTTCAAAGAAGTTTTTTTATCAGTGGACTGGCTGCGGCGTCCAATAATGAGGGCGCAGCTCACCTGATAGTCGCCGGCCGGATAGTGGCGCGTATAGCTACCCGGGATTACGATGCTTCGTGCCGGTACGCGCCCCTTATAGGTAACGGGCTCTGCCTGTGAGACATCGATAATGTGTGTGCTGGCCGTTATGACAGTGTTGGCTCCTATCACGGCCTCCTCCTCTACCAAAGCGCCTTCAACAATAATGCTGCGGCTGCCAATGAAGCAATGGTCTTCAATAATCACAGGGGCAGCCTGCACAGGCTCCAGCACACCGCCGATGCCCACTCCGCCGCTCAGGTGTACGTTCTTGCCAATCTGGGCACAACTGCCCACCGTTGCCCAAGTGTCAACCATCGTGCCGCTGTCCACATAAGCCCCTATGTTAACATACGACGGCATCATCACTACTCCGGGTGCCAGATAGGCTCCGTGGCGCGCTATGGCATGAGGCACCACTCTCACCTGTTGTTCGGCGTAATTGTGCTTCAGGGGAATCTTGTCGTGAAATTCAAATGGGCCGGTCTCTACGGTTTCCATACTATTAATAGGAAAGTAAAGAATGACCGCCTTTTTAAGCCATTCGTTCACCATCCATTGTCCGTCGTACTTCTCGGCAATACGCATTTCGCCGTGGTCCAGATTGTCCACCACCGAGCGAATAACATCCTGCACTGTGGGGTCTTTCAGCATCTCGCGGTTGTCCCACGCGCGTTCTATGATTTCTTTCCTTTCGTCTTGCATAATGTGTTCTAAACGTCGAAGTATTATTTTTATTGCCCCATTCCTCAAGTTTACCTCACTAGCACCACTGTGCCGGTCTTCCTCATGATACCCCCGGGGGTGATGGCATCTCTGTAGGTGCAGGTGTACACATAAGCTCCCTGCACACAGGGGCGTCCTTCGTGTGTGCCGTCCCACCCGCTAGAGAGGTCAGTGGAATGGTAGACCAGGTCCCCTCGGCGGTCGTATATCCATATTTCGTAGTCGTTTATCTTCGTGTAGTAGGCGCGGAAGAGGTTATTACTCTCCAGGTTGGGCGTAAATACGTTCGGGAAGAAGAGTTCCGACTGTATAATCGGTATCGCCACCGAGTCAGCGTCGAAACAGGTTTGGTTGCTCGCCGTCACGGTAATGCTCAGGCTGTCCACGTAGGCAGGCACCTCCACCGTTATCTTGGCAGAAGTGTCGTAAAGAAACGGTGGGTTCTGATTATACCACAAGTACCACTCATACCGGTCTGCCCTTCCGTGTGTACGGCAGATGGCCGTCAGTGACCTCTCAGCGTTCATCAGCCGGGTGGGATTCACTTCTATCCATGCCGTCAACGCCTCGATTGGGTATAACTCAATGCTGTCGTAGGATGGGCATTTGGGGTCATCCGCATACTCGGTACGTACATAATAAGTAGTGGTCTGTAAGGGATTGACGCTTATCACCGAGTCATCCTCCATCCCCGCAATATCAGGATCGGCTGGGGTGGAGTACCAATAATAGAAAGGCAGTGAGGAATGGGCCTCTAACGTGTAGTGCGGATTGTCCAGGCAAGTGTGTGAACTCTCTATGTCAATCCGTGGTTTGGATTTCACCGTAAGGGTCAGATTCCATAAGGTGTCAGGGACAGATAAGTCCTCCGTGTGCGAAAACCTATTGTAAACCCCAGTGGTCGACAACAGCGTATCGATAAAAAGATACTCCGTCCCCTCGCAAATGATGGCAGACAGGCTGTCCAACACCAGCGCTTTCTGCTCCAGATGCAGAGTCCGCGTTGAGTCGCACCCGCTCCGGGTCGTCAAATGGAAGACATAGACACCGGGAGAGTGGTATTCCGTTCCTTCAAACATTATGGTGTCGTCCAGGTATATGGTATCATAAAAGTGAATGTCGTAAGAAGAATCAATAGTAAGATGCAGCGACACAATGCTATCGCAACCCACAGCGTTCGTAAGTGTGTCGGCGTATAGGCCCGACTCGGTATAGGTTTGCGAAGACTCTGTCCAGAAGTAGCTGTCGCATTCCGCTATCCATAGTTCTGAACTCGATGTGTTGAGCGTGGTCAGATAGAGTGTGCGGGTGATAGCGCTGTCGCCTTCAATAATGCTATCCAATTGGTATGTGCCGGCCATAGTCAGCACACTGTCGAACATCCACAGCGTTTCGCCCTCGCACATAGTGCGGTAAGCCGTGTCGTACCTTACGCAGTTATTGATATGGGTATACTGCAGTTCGGCTGAATCCGTGCAGGCTCCGTCGGCCAGCATGGCATACAGCTTTATAGTGTAGGTGCCGGGTCTGAAGACGTGTGTGGGATTCCTTTCCGTCGAGGTCGTCCCGTCGCCGAAGTCCCAAAGGTAGCTCTCACATCCGTTGGCAATTGAGTCATGGTGTGCTGCGTCGCTCGTGATAATGCTTGTGTTCTTCATCTTCAGGCTGGCGTGGTAGCATGGATTGGCATCGGTACTATCAATAGAAAATCTGGCGTAAGGGTGGCGTAGGCTTGCAATGGCCGATAGGGTGAAGTGGCAATCGGCGTGGATGCTGTCGTTCGGGGCGCCCACAAACGACAGGTCGCAATAGTATTTGCCTGCGTTGATCACGTGCAATGTGTCCGAATCAGATAGGGTAGTGGTGTCCGTCTCAGAGTACCAGCGGTAGGAGAATCCTGCCGGAGCGCGGAATACGTTCTCCACCGTGCTGCAGTTTCGGGAGACTATCTTTTTATTGTCCAAGTCCATGACAAAATAGGCATATCCGAAATGTCCTCCTCCTGCGCAGTCGTATGTGGTCAGGTTGACCTTTATGGTCCAGCCTTGTAACGGCACCAGGTCGATGCCTACCGTGGTCCAATCTTTCCATAGGATACTAGGAGCATAGAGATTCCATCCCAAGGAACTGTTGGCAATGAAGTCGGCCGAATAGCAGTTGCTAATGAGGTTGCCCTCCATGTCGGTAATGTCGAAGGTGAAGCGTGGCTGATACTTATCAGGATGATTTGGGTTCTCCATCACAGCGGCATACTTTAACAGCAGCAAGTCGTATTCGCTTGTGTCAATATCGAGTATATAGGTAATACTTTCGGCCATGGCATTTACGTCATAATTGCCCAAGCGCACCGAAGAACAGTAGCCTTCAGGCACCGTATGCAGTTGCCCACCGGTTCTTGGGTCTGTCTCATCGATGTCTATGTGCACCGTGTGTCTTGAACTCATAGCGGCAGGCCCATCGTTCACAATGCCCATATTGCTTCTTGGGTCAGAGAAAATCCCATAGTAGCAAAAGACATTATCGGCGTACAGGTCGTCGTATATGAGCGGATGCTCCTTGCAAAGCGTCTTCGCCTTGGCCTGTCCTGCCGCAGTGCCCGAATCGCACACTGCCGTTACTCGAAATAAATACGTCGTGCTGGGTCTAAGCTGGGTGAAGCGGTACTCATGCCCCGTATAGTTAGTCTGTACCGTGTGCCATACGCTGTCCCTCTGGCTGTGGTAGGCTATGTCCCACGAATTCACGTTGCTGTCCATCGACCAAAACAGGGTGGCCTCGGTGGTTCCCACCTCTCTCACCATCACCAGTGGCGTCTGGCAATCTGAGGGGGTGGCGCAAGAATAGAGCTTTATGCATGGTTGGTATGAGCACGGTACTAACGTCAGAGAAGACAATTGGTTAATACTAAAGGCCTGGTTATCACGTCCGTACCACATGGTGACCACACTATCTCTTTCGTGGCTCTCGCCTCCAAAATTGCTGCTCGAGTGGTTTTCCCCTGAAGGTTGGTTCATGAGTGTGGTCACCACCAAATTGCTGGCGCCGTCCCAGTAGTAAGGGGTGCTGAAGGTGTAGGTCTGCGAACCGAAAGTATTCGGTGGATGGGTGCCGCTGTATACAAGGGTATGTCCTTCGGTGATAGGGGTGAAATTAGCCTCTATGTAATCATTTATTTCTGTGGTGGTAAGGTAAATACTGAACTCTTTCTCCATCGATCCGTTGGTGCTCCAAGAGTAGGTGATCTCATTAATCGGTCCCGAGTGCAGCCCCATCTCCCTCAGATGCTCGGCAGTGTATATGCTCTGGCAGACCGAGTTACCGGCAAAATTGTACACGGGCACCTGCTGGTTGGGCATGCAATACACATCCGATGCTGACGATTGCCCGGGGCAGAGGTCGTGCGTGTGTCCCACTGTGCTCACCCAGTTACCGCGGCCCCCCGTCCAACAGACCGAGCGTACCTCAATCGTGTAGCTTTGGGCAGGTGCCAACCCAGAAAGGATGTAGGGACTTTCCGTGGCAGTCACCACCATGGGTGTTCCGCCTTCTTCGGGCGTAACCCTAACCTCATAGCTGGACACCCGACTTTCGTCGCCGGCTATATCCCATGCCACTGCTAGGCTGGAGAAATTAGCCTGGTCTATGTGTAGTTCTGTCACCTCCGGGCATACCGATGCCAGCACCAACCTTACGTCGTCCACCAGATGCTGCTGCGAAGGGCCTTGGTGTGTTCGCAGCACTATATAATGTCCCGAACCGCTATACCCGCGCATCGACACTAGTTTGTGCTCATAGTCCTGCCCGACGGTTCTCACACTGCCCACAAGTTCAAATGTTTCCATTTCGTATGGATTGTCCATCACACCCACTTCAATAGGGATATTGCTAGAACTAAATAACCAAAAGTCCAGCATCGTCTCGTTCACATTGCCCACGTAGTAAGGCAGTGCGGCAATGGCGTATCCATATGGGTCCGAGCTCTCTAAAACTAGGGCATAAGAGCCCATGCGGGCCTGACTCGTGGGATATGCTTTACTTAGCAAACCGTTATCCGTCGTCCAGCAGCTGCTGATGTGCTGGCTCTCGCCCTCGCCGGAGGCATCCTCAAAACCATAGTGGTAGGGCATGTCGTTGCGGGTGATGCGGCCGCAAGTGGTCTTCACCCGCTTTATCAGAGAGCAACATGGGCTCAGGCTGTCTATCAGCGAACTCACCCATACCGTGTGGGACTGTCCCGGAGATAGTCCGGTCTTCAGCTTCGTGGTGGACGTCCATTGCTCGTTTACCCCATCCCACATGAACCAAAAGGGACCCGTCGACAAGACCGATCTCCAGCGGAGCATTATCGAAGAGTCGTTGGGGTAAGAAATTTCCAGGTCGGTAGGCCTCTGATGGCACTCGTTGGAGTCCGTCTCCACCAGTTGGTAATGTAGCTGGAAGCCCCAATAATATGCAGCTGATGCAAAGGATGGAATATGACTATGCAGGCCGATTGTAAGACTGCTGGTGGCAGATGTGCAGCTTATAGAACCCTCATCCCGGAATATCTGTAGGTTGAGGCTGTCGTCGCCATCGTATATGTATAGGGTGTCATAATAACTTATGCGATAGCCTCCAGAAATCGCCACACGCATTCCTTCCGGAGCAGTAATGACCACTTGTCCAATCATCTGGTCGTAGCCGTTTAATGGCCCCCCGTTGTCGAAAATAGTGCCCGTTGGATGAATGCAGCCGTATACAGTTGTGGTGCCCGGAGTTATCAATATGCTGTATTGCGCATGTGACAATCCTATGCACATTAGGCATAGGAGTATGGAAACCAGTGATTTGTAGTGTGTTTTCCTTTCCATGGAGCATCAGCTTTTACCATTGCAAAGATATAAAATAAATATTGTTTTCAAAAATATTTAACTTTTGCCAAATCATTATTTAACTTTTTTTACATTTTGATACCCCTTCATTGCCATTTTTTAGTTGTATATTTGCCCACAGAAAAACCTTCGAGACAATCCTCGCACACCCCTCTTACTTCTCTCTTTGTTCGCATGTTGTCTTACATTTGACTTACATTTGTATTGTGTTTTGTTTTTCGCCAATAAACAAAATGCAAACTAAATGCAAATAAAATACAAACCAAACATTAACTAAAACTTGATAGAATATGGCACAGACACAAAAAAAATCGTTTATGGTGAAAGGCCGTGTTGCAGGCCTTGGCATTACTTGCTATGAGCGCGG
>Ga0247611_10004748_pt1 | contig 18551 bp, 40 predicted proteins | sample 177DNAGHGhighgp2_FD_192422 | JGI IMG/M metagenome (GOLD analysis project Ga0247611, IMG submission 192422) | Sheep rumen microbial communities from Palmerston North, Manawatu-Wanganui, New Zealand - 1770 DNA GHGhigh gp2 | ecosystem: Host-associated > Mammals > Digestive system > Stomach > Rumen... | reverse complement strand
TGCTAAAGATACAGGCACAGGCAGTACAAGTTTTGCCGCACAACCTATTACATTAAACCAATCATACAAAGACTTTATAATGTTAGGTGTATATTGGCAATATATGTATGGTGATGCATCAACAAGTGGAGTAAATGCAATTAGAGTATCAGATTTTCCAGTTGTTTCTACAAGTAATCAGGTACCAAGATTGGTATTTGGTTATTATGGTGGTTCTAATTATAAGTATAATTATATGAGATTGGCGTATGCAACATCTAATACAACACTATATATGGGAAACTGCACCAAATACAATACAAGTTCGGCTGAAACTTCAAATACAAGAGCAATTCCCATATATGTATATGGATACAATACCTGATATATACTTATACAGTATTAAGCCATAAAACACATCTGAATAAGTAGACGAAATACAGACGAAAAACAGACTTCTACTTGCTCGAATAACCATTCACCTTACTATACAATTCTATGTGTAGTGAGGTGAATGTATGTATCAATTTCTTAACAAAAATCCACAAAATCTTTATACAGGCGATTGTGTAATAAGGGCAATCGCAACTGTCTTAAATCAATCATGGGAAGAAACCTATGACGGAGTATGCGAACAAGGTCGCAAGATGTACCGTATGCCTTCTGATAATGGCGTATGGGGCGAATATCTCCGTTTAAGGGGGTTCTACAAACACCTCATTTATTGTCACGAATGTTATACCGTCAAAGAATTTGCCGAGGACAATCCAAAAGGAATATTTGTATTAGGTCTTGACGGTCATGCAGTAGCCGTAATAAACGGAACATATTTTGATACCGTAGATAGTGGTGACGAAACTGTAATTTACTATTGGGAGGTGTAACCATGCCACTTTATTATCAACAACCATATCAGACAATTCAACAGCCTTTGCAACAGCCCGTACAACCCATTCAACAGCCCATTCAACCTGCAATTCAACAGCCTGTACAACAGCCTATTCAAAACGGGGGATATGTAATTGTACAGAGCGAGGATGAGATACGGAGATACCCGGTTGCACATGGGAATATAGTCACATTTAGGATCGAAAATCAACCCATAATAGTAGAAAAGAGTATGGGATATTCTCAATTTGACACACCTCATTATGAGCGTTACAGGCTCGAAAAAGAGGACATGCCTACATCTGATGAGGTCAAGGTGGAATATGCCCTTAAAACGGACATAGACACACTTACAAATGACTTCAAAGGGCAGATAGAAAAGGTCACGAACGACTTTAAGGAACAGATCGAAGCCCTTAAAAACGACATAAATATAACGGAGAGGAAGCCCCGTAAGAAAGAGGTGGAACAATGACAGACCCCTTTGGAAATATGCAAAATATGGTAAATCAGTTAAAGATGTTCATGGGTAATCCATCACAATATCTGATGCAACGGAAACTGAACATACCACAGGAGTATATGAACAACCCGGATGAAGCCATACAGTATCTTATGAACACGGGGAAACTGACCCAACAGCAATATAACGAATTAAACAAAACAGCTAAACAGATACAGAATAACAACATATTTCAGCAGTTAATGAAGTGATACAAAAAGTCTGCGTACGGGGCTTTGAGTATATACAACTTAATAACCGTCTATCAGTAATACGAAAGGTAGACGCTAACCGCTAAAAAATTAGCGGAGGAAGTGAGGTAAAAATGTTTTCAACAGAAAACGGAAACACGGGCATGGTCATGCCAGTATCTCCCATGTATAGTGGTGGTTACGGCGGTGGCTTCGGTGGATTTGGCAATGATTGGATAATCCTTTTCTTGCTTGCATCTATGTGGGGCTTTGGCGGCTTCGGCATGGGCGGTTTCGGTGGTGGTCTTGGCATAGATTTTCCTTGGCTGATGAACGGGCAGAGTGGAATTAACGCCAACACTAATGCCGGATTTAATCAGGCGGCTACCGCAGGTATGCTTTCGGGTATCCAATCATCCATAACATCAGGGCTTGGAGATATTCAGACAGCCCTTTGTGGTGGGTTCGCAGGTGTAAACGCTTCCGTGAACAATGCACAGAACGCACTTGCACAGCAGATGTACGCTAATCAGATTGCCGACCTTGAAAGGTCTTATAACGCACAGACAGCATCTACACAGGGCATGAACGCACTTCAATCACAGCTTGCACAGTGCTGTTGCGATAACAGACTTGCTACGGTTCAGACACAGAATGTAGTACAGTCTGACGGGGCAATAACGAGACAGTCTATGGCACAGGGCATACAGAGTATTCATAACAAACTCTGCCAGCTTGAAATGGACGGTTACAAGCGTGAGAACGATAATCTTCGTCAACAGCTTAATATGGCTACCCTTGCGGCATCACAGAACGCACAGACAGCACAGATAGAAGCAGGACAGAGAGCACTTGCGAATGAGGTGGAGCAGTATGTTGCACCTAATCCGAAACCTGCATATATTGTAAGTTCACCTTACTGTTGCAATCAGAATTATCAATGCGGATGTGGCATGTAAGGGGGTGAGATTATGGCAGAATACAATGCCGTAACAGAACAGGTTGTAAATCCGGGTGAGAGCATAATATTCACCACAACAGCCGTACCCTGCGTGAGAGGATTTGTGCGACACCGTGACGATACAGGAAGTTTCCTGTTAAGTGGATTTGTGCCTTATAATTCGTGCGGTTGCCGGGGCAATTCTGCAAGTTATCTTGTGGATTTTGGGGCAAACATAGCCGTACCCACAGATGGCACAATAGAGGAAATAAGTGTTGCAATAGCGATTGACGGGGCAACGATACCTGCATCAACGATGAGGGTGACACCTGTCGCCACAGAGGAATACGCTAATGTAAGCAGGGCAATAAACGCTGAAATATGGAGAGGATGTTGCGAAACAGTTTCCGTGAGAAACACAAGCACACAACCCATATTGGTAAGCGAAGCAAACATTATCTTTTCTCGCCCGGATTTATACATAACAAGGTAAGGAGGTAATATAATGCACAAAACGCTCAATATGCTTTCTGACCGTCTGTGTAAGGACATAGAGGAGAGTTCCCGTGAGGAGAAACTGACACCTGCAACCCTCGAAATGCTTGATAAAGCCGTGGATATCATAAAGGATATAAAGACGATAGAAGCCATGGAAGAGTATGGTGATGAAGGGTATTCAGAGGGGAGATATCCCCGTAACATGAGTAGAGGTGACTCCTATGGTTCTTATAATTCTTATGGGTCTTATGGTAATAACTATCGCAATAGCAGGGGTAATGACGATGTTATGCGAAGGATGGAAACCATGAATGATCGGGACAGGCAGAGGTTGGAAGAATTTATGCGACAGATGTAAAAGAGATAGACCGTCCGTAATGGGCGGTCTATTTTGTTATTTCACTATATAAAAGCCAACATATTGTGTTTCAATCCACTTCGGATGATTTTTTCTCTACATCCACATAAGGAATATTAAGCAATACACATATTGATTTTCGGACATTAAAAGGTGCGTTTTCATAAGCTGTGATAAGACGATTATAGTATTTAGTGGGTTTTGACTCGGTTTTAGTAACTTCCCATCCCATTAGATCAGCAGGAGTGCAATCAAGGGCTTTAGCGAACTTCCGCACTCGTTCAGTTGTTAATTGTTCTTTGCCCTTTTCAACAGAGCAGATAGATGACCTTGCGATATAACCCAACTTTTTAGCAAGGTCTGTTTGTGTCATACCTAATTCTTTTCGCCTTTGGGCGATATTTTGTCCGACTATGTTCTGCATTTATGTAACCCCCTTGTTAATGTGATTGTAAAATAATTTAATAAAAAAATCAAATAATGGTTGACAAGGATAATGTACGGTGATAAACTCACATTAAGTTGAGCGAAGGGCGAACACAATATATTGTGTAAAGAGGTACATAAATCATGTCAGATATACAAACTGTTGATAAATTGATAAACACAGAACTCTTACAGGAAACTATAAATAAGAGTGGATTAAGAGAAGATTATTTGTTCACATCATTAGACATAACCCGGCAAAATTGGATAGACAAAAAGAAGGGCAGACTACCTTTCAAAGTCCCCGAAATATTCATGTTATGTGCTTTACTCCATATAGAGGATGACAATTTGAAGAACGCTATTTTTTACCCGTAAAGTACGGCTATAACCATACAAGGGGTGCTATACAAATGGGTATTTACATTGAGTCCGACAATGTATGAGGTTCAAATCCTCGGCACTCCATTTCCTTAAAAATCCACAAAAAGTAAAGGGGGTAAATATGAATAAGGAAAGCAAGACAAAGAAAACGCAGACAAGTGAGGTCATCAAGTATCTACGCAAGCATCCAAAGTCCGGGCTGACACAGATTACAGCCACAGAGAAATTTGGTGCAACAAGATTGAGTGGCATCATAAACAGATTGCGTAAACGGGGGATGGATATTGAAACAGTAATGAAGCCCGTAAGAAACAGGTATGGTGACATTACAAAGGTTGGGTATTACATCCTGCATGAATAAAATCGGATTTATAATCGGTTGTCTGATAGGGAGTATGTTAGGCGGCGTTACGGCTTTAGGGTCACCGATAGGCTATGACGAGTTTATACAGGTTGAAAATGCCGAAGAATATCTCATAAACAGGCATATAGAAGTACCCTATGAAGTCAAATACTCATGCGAAGTATACGGTTTGAAATATGGCATCTGCCCGGAAATCCTCGAAGCGATTGCATGGCGAGAAAGTAGATTTATTCCTGATGTGTCTAATGGCTCATGCAAGGGTCTGATGCAGATAAACGAAAAAGCACACCGTAAACGCATGGAAATGTTGGGTGTTAAAGACATTTACAGTATAGACGGAAACATAGCCGTAGCCGCCGACTACTTAAAGACACTAATGGATATGAATGGAGATTTAATAAAAAGTCTGAATGAGTATAACGGGCGAAAAACAAGTAAGCTAACTTCATACTCGAAGGACATTATAGAGATAGCATCTGCATTAGATCAAGGGGGCGAATAGGATGACAAGGCAGGTAGAGGTATTAGACAAAAGGACATATATAGATATAGAAGTCCTGTCAGAGTGTATAGCAAGGTACAGAAGTAATTTAGATTGGAACGGAGTAAAAACAGTAGAGGGCTTGGTAAATGAGATTAACAATCTCCCGATGTTCTCTCTTTCCACGGAAATAAAGGTGTTGAAATGAAACAGCCCAAAAGACTTACATATGATTGCAAAAGGATTGTATCTGCACAGGGAATGAACCCGGATGAATGGAAGATACAGACCGAGGATAAAGACAAATACATCATTATCAATAAGAATACCAAAGAAACGAGGGTAATAGATAAGTGTTTCGGCTGATAAAAGACGAAGATGATGATGACAGGGTTGTGATTGCAAGATGTGAGTTTTGCGGTTATGAAATACATGCTGAAAGCGATACCCGATATGGTGATGATGCGTATTTCATAGACGGCACATGGTGTTGTGACAGCGTTGATTGCACATGCAAGTTGCTAAAGAAATTCAAAGTAGGGGGTTAAATATGGATTATAAGTCATACGACAACAGGGTTTTGTGGGGTCTTATATCAGATGTGGGACAGATAATGTCGGAGAGAGAAAAGACACCCGAAACAGAGAGGGCGGCTACTTTCAACGAAACATCGGAAGCGTGGTACAACATCTTCAAAACACTTGTATGCGAAATTGATGACAGGAGGAATAAGAAATGAACGAATTGCAGATAAAGTTTGAACAGGGGAGCATAAGCACCAACCTCGCAAAGTTAAAGGATGAATTGCAGGAGATAGCTTCAAAATATGAGGGAGTTGTAGTTAGTGAGGATGCGGTGACTATCGCCAAAAAGGATTTAGCAGAACTCCGCAAATTGTCAAAAGAGATAGATGACCGCAGAAAGCAGGTTAAAAAGGAATGGAATAAACCCTTTACGGATTTTGAAAATGAGGTAAAGAGTGCATTAGAAATCCTAAACGAGCCTATAAACCTGATAGACGGACAGATTAAGGAATTTGAACGCCAACAGAAAGCGGATAAAGAACAGCATTGTAGGGAGTTGTTTGAGTCAAGTGTGGGTGAATATGCGGAGTATATAGAGTTTAGTGATGTATTCCGGGATACATGGCTGAACAAGTCTACAACAGACAACGAAATACTGTCTGATATATCGGGTGCAAGGTTAAAGGTATCAACAGACCTTGAAGCAATAAAGGCGTTGAATAGTGAATTTGAGAATGAGGTTATTGCCGAGTATAAGAGGACAGGCGAACTATCGGCGGCAATACAGAGAAATTCACAGCTTGTAAGTGCTAAACAGATAGCAGAGCAGAAAGTTGAACAGCGGATAACAGAGGAAGTCAAGCAGGAGATAACCGAGGAAATTAAACAGGAGATCAAGAAAGAGGATAAACAAGAAACGGAGTCATATGCGGTGTTTACCGTAAGGACGAATAAGGAAGATGCAGAGGAATTACAGGCATTTCTTGATTTGAATGGTATTGAGTATGAGGTAAGTTATGGCAGAAAAGAAAGTATTTGATGAACTGTTTGCACTCGATCTGACAGACAAGGTAGAGGGTAAATCAACCGGGCAGAAAAATAAGGACGGTTCAGATGTAATCCTAAATTATCTCTCATGGTCATATGCATGGGCTGAAGTAAAAAAGAGATATCCCAACATACAGTATGAGATAAAGAAGTTTGATGGACTACCGTATGTATATGATGAAAAGACCGGGTACATGGTTTACACAAGCGTAACCATAGATGGCATAACCCATGAAATGTGGCTCCCGGTTATGGATAGTGCAAATAAGGCTATGAAAGCAGAACCGTACAAATACACCACGGGATACGGACAGTATCAGAAAGAAAAGACATGTGCGGCGGCTACCATGTTTGATGTGAATAAGACCATCATGCGGTGCCTTGTGAAGAATTTGGCTATGTTCGGATTAGGGTTATATATCTATGCAGGTGAGGATTTACCCTCTGATATGGATGATGAACCTAAAGAAGAAAAGAAAACAAAGAAAACCGAAAAGACCACCGACAAGGCTGAAAAGAATGTAGAGAAGTCCGATGCACAAAAGAACGCTGAAATGGTGGCAGAAGCAAAATCAAATCCTGATTTACTCCCTGATCCGAACAGAACTCCCGAATACCGGGCAAAGAGAGTTAGAGAAGAGATAAAGAGAGTAGGACGGGATGAGAAGAAACTTCTTGAAAATGCCAGGGTCGAGAAGTGGGAAGATTTGACAGATGCAAGGTTTGTGACATTGATGGCTTTTCTTGATAAGGAGTTAAAAAAGAAACAGAAATGACAGGAGATACCGATACCATCATTCGTTACATCATGGAAGAAAAGATGAATAATCCTGATGTGCTATGGGACATTGATAAACACAAGGAGAAACGAAGCCTTGATAGTAATGCGTTTTTTTATCTGCTTATCAATAAGATAGCGGTAAAACAAAGGATAAGTGATGTTGAAGTCCATGACAAGTATTTATCGGAGAATATCGCATATTTCAAGAATGATGATGGCGGCATGGATTGGAAGGTATCACCTAATCAGCCTAATCAATACGGGCTGATAAAAGAGCAGGTAAATGGAAACTATGAATACTACATAGACTCCGGGATGATGGTAACACTCCAAAAAGAACACGGAGATAAGGTTAAATACAAAGACGGCAAAGAAGTTAAAGGTAGGGTTTATTGGCATATAAAAGGAAGTAGACAGATGAACAGCAAGGAAATGAGCCGATTGATTTCATCTGTGGTGTTTGATGCTGAACAGTTAGGAATAGAAACAATGACACCTGCCGAGATTGCACACATGAACTCATTATGGGGAAAACGATGAAAGGAATACCGAGAGGAATACACAAGATGCACAAGATCATAAGACCTCTATCAATACGCAGACGGGAGATAGAAAAGAAGCTTGAAGAAGAAAAGCATAATAACAGAGTATCAGGACATATCGGCGTTTAGCGGTCAACAGGCAGAATGTAGCCACCATTTACTGTTTGGGCGTGGTATCAGGGAACTTGCTGATGAAGATGGAATATGGATACCACTAACAAACAGCGAACACAATATGTCACCTCACGGGGTACAGTATCAGATACACGGAAACCCGGTTGCGGAGAAATTATCGAAGATAGCAGGTCAGCTTGCGTGGGAAAAGGAATACTATCGTGATTTGTGTACCACAGCCGGGAACACAAAAGATGATGCAAGAGAAGAGTTCCGCAAGCGTTATGGGCGTTCGTGGCTTTAGGGGAAATGTTTTTGTAGATACCCTATAACTCCTTTAATAGCCCTTTAGAGCCGTTTGAGATGTTTTATAAGAGGATTGAGCCATGTTTGCCATAAAACGGCTCTATGGGGCAGAGAACGAGGTCAGAATGAGGATAACAGATAAAGACAAGGAAATGTATGAGTGGATAAAAGATTTCATGTTAAAGACAGGCTTTTGTCCGTCTATCAGAGAGATATGTTTAGGTATGGGGATAAAATCTATCAGTACCGTGCATAGGCACATAGAAAAGTTGATAGGCTACGGGTTTTTAATAAGGAAATCCGAAGCATCACCAGTGTATAGGCTAACAGGAATGAGGTATGTCATAGATGATAGGAACACTTGAACAGATGATGGAAGATATGAAGAACGGAGTATATGACTACACCGATAACGGAAAATGTATCGGTTGCGGTCAATGCTGTTCAAACTTTCTGTCCTTGTCCTCAAAGGATATAAAGAGGATTAAAAGATATATTCAAAAGAAACATATTCAGGAACAGAAACATACTATTCCAATGATAGGTGAATGTGTAGATGCGATATGTCCTTTTAGGGATAATGGCAATAAGATATGCACGATCTATACTGTACGACCTGCTATTTGTTCAAGCTTCAAATGTGACTTTCCAAAGAAAAATATAAAATGTGAGATTAGCGGAGATTTCGAACTATACGATGTGAGGGAATTGTTTTATGGAACAGAGAATAGTAATACCTGTCACCCCCATAACTAAAAAAAATCATAGTCAGATAATCATGGTAAAGGGCAGACCCATGCTTATTCCGAGTAAGCAATATAAGCAGTACGAAAAGGATTGTGCGGCGTTTCTGATGGGCGTAGAGCCGTTTTTAGGGGCATGTAATGTGAAATGCTTATTCTATATGCCTACACGCAGGAGAGTTGATCTTGTTAATTTGCTTGAAGCTACTTGTGACATATTGGTGCACTACGGAATTTTGATAGATGATAACTCAAATATCATAGTGGGACATGACGGAAGCCGGGTTTTATACGATAAAGAAAACCCTCGCACAGAAATAACAATAACGGAGATTAAAGATGGAGTGGATATATAAGTCTAATTGCAAGTTTGCAAGATTTGTAAAGGATGCTACCGAAGAATATAAGAGGTTCAAAAATGGCGATAGTCCAAATGGTGTTAGTCCTATTGATAAAGGACAATCAGATAATAAAACGGATAAGACTGAACGAGCAGCCGAAGCAGGATGAGATAGTGGAGTTTATAGAAGAAACAGGATCAGATAGGGCGGTTATAACAAAGGAGTACATTAAACTACCATTTGAATAACATGGATAAATTTACATTTTACAAAGAATATTATGAGTTGTTAGCCGGGTTACCTGCCGATGATTTTAAGGGCGTTTTTTCGGCTATATGTTCATATATGTTGTATGGAGAGGTTATTGCGGATTTAACGGAAACACAAAAGGTCATATACAAGTTGCTGTTACCCTCGTTAGACAAATCAATATCGAGGTCAAGAGCCGGAAAAACGAGGGGCGAAACCAAAAAAGAAGAGGAAATAAAGCCAACGGAAGAAAAGCCCGAAAAGCGAAAAGTTGTAAGGAAAGAAGCTTTTTCTGATAACGACATACTAAATGAAGCATTTAAGGACTTCTATGAAATGCGGATACGGATAAAACATCCCATGACACCAAGGGCGGTAGTGATGCTAAAGACCAAACTAAAATCGTTATCTGAAAACCCGATTACACAGGCAAAGATATTAGACCAATCAACCTTTAAGTCATGGCAGGGGGTATTCAAATTAAGTAGTGATTTCGTCCCTATGCGTGACTATGGAGATAAAAAAGAACCGAAAGCGGAGCCACCTGCCGAGGAATTAAGCGGTGATGATTGGTGGGACTCTTTGGATAGGAGCAGTGAGTAGTGAAGTATTCACCATATGTTTTTAATAGATCAGATGCATTTGAATTTGCAAGATATATAGGAATACAAGTAAAGGAAAGAGGGGAAGAACTACAATTCAGAGAGTGCCCCTATTGCAGACAGAGAACAACCGATAAAAATACATTTGCCATAAGTTTAAGAACGGGACAGTTTAAGTGTTTAAGAAGTACCTGCAATATATCCGGGAACATGATTAAACTGTCACAGGACTTCGGTTTTTCTTTAGGGAATGAGATTGACGAATATCTGAAACCAAAGAAAAGATACAGGACATTTAAGAAACCCGAAAAGCCGATTGTCCCCAAGGATGATGCTATTGAGTATCTTAAAAGCAGGGGAATAGGCGAGAGGGTAGCAAAACTGTATGAAATAACGGTACAGAATGACCATCCCAATATATTAGTATTTCCCTTTTATGATGAAGCCGGGGAGTTGGTGTTTGTTAAATATCGCAAAACTGACTTTGATAAAGAGAAGGATGATAACAAAGAGTGGTGCGAAGCTGGGGCAAAACCGATACTGTTTGGAATGAAACAATGCAACCCCGGCAATAAGACATTGATAATGACAGAGGGACAGATAGACTCGTTATCAGTAGCCGAAGCAGGATACCAAAATGTTGTATCGGTTCCCACAGGAGCGAGGGGCATGACATGGATACCGCATTGTTGGGATTTTGTAAATCAATTTGAAACAATAATCGTATTTGGTGACTATGAAAAAGGTCGCATAACCTTATTAGAGGATATCAAAAACAGGTTCAAGAAACACATAAAGCATGTAAGAGAGGAAGATTACAAGGATTGCAAGGATGCTAATGAAATCCTGTTGAAGTATGGGAAACCTCAAATCAAAGCCTGTATAACAAATGCGGTTGATGTGCCCGTTGAACATGTAATAAATCTTTCAATGGTAGAGGATATAAACCCGTTTGAAATAGAGAAACTTCCCACGGGCTTTAAGGAGTTAGATCAACTGTTATATGGTGGATTGCCGTTCGGCGGCTTAACCCTTGTGGCAGGAAAAGCAGGAATGGGAAAGTCAACGGTGGCAAGTCAGATAGTCACAAGTGCCATGGAAAACGGACATAGATGTTTCTGCTATTCGGGAGAACTGCCTAATCACTTGTTTAAGTCGTGGATGACCTATCAGGTTGCGGGGTCAAATCACATATTCAAGTATCAAACAAGGTGGGGTGACGAGGGTTATAACATATCAGATGCCAATAAGAAACTGATAGACGAGTGGTACAAAGATAAGATAGACATTTATGATAGCACATCAATCGGGGATGACGAGGAAATAAGTATCATAGAGATTATAACGGATATGATTTCAAGGTATCTTGTTGATGTGATACTGATAGATAACCTGATGACAGCCCTTGACCTTGATGCAACGCATGAGAGTGATAAATTCGAGCGTCAAAGTAAGTTCGTAAAGAAACTAACTCGCATAGCCATGAAATACAAGGTATTGATAATACTTGTTGCACACAAAAGGAAAAACAACTTTTCTAAAAATGCAAATGACGAGGTTAGTGGTTCAAGTGATATATCAAATTTAGCATCCATAACATTGAGCTATGACAAAGCAGATAATCAAGAGGATAACGAAAGAACATTGTCATTATCAAAGAACAGGTTATTCGGCAAAACAGGTTCATGGATTATGAATTATGATGAAAAATCAAAGCGTGTATATGGTGTCAGGGATGATAAAGATCGTGAATTTGGATGGAATGTAACAGAATGGGATGTGAACGAGGATGCACCATTCAACTGAAAGGGGGATTTATGTACGGTAAAGAAGTAGCCGGGAAACTAAATGAGGTATGGTGTCTACACAAACAGAAAGCATCTAAAGGAGAAAAAGATGTTGATTGGTGGAGAAATACTCTGAAAGAGTTTAATGCCATAGCAGATAGTATTGAGGATGAAGATGAAAAGTCCTGCATATCACATTACATAGTAGCGGCATTACAGGATATAGAGGATAAGGCATTAAACAGGACATTCCATGCACGATACAACATTATGAATAAGGATATGACCGCACAGGAATTTATTGAGTATCTGAAAAGAGCCGAGAAGGGCGATATAGCAAATGTCGAAGGAAAGGCAATAGAGATTTTGGAAACAAGATAATTATTTTCATGGAGAGAAAGTAGGGCTATGGGCGAACAACTATCATACGAACAGTTCTTAAAGACAAAGGAAATACAGAGCATACAGGCAGGATTTGATGTTGATAAGAATACATTGAATAAGAATTTGCTTATCTTTCAGAAAGATATAGTTGCATGGGGATTAAAAAAAGGCAGATGTGCAATTTTGACAGGATGCGGAACAGGCAAAACAATCTGTCAGCTTGAATGGGCTAATCAGATATATAAAAGGGAAAACAAAGATATCCTGATAATTGCTCCTTTGTCGGTAGTAAGACAGACATCCGATGAAGCAAAGAAATTTAATATTGAAACCCCGGTGCATATATGCCGCACACAGGAAGATGTGAAGCCGGGAATAAACATAACGAATTATGAAATGATAGAACATTTCAATGCCAGTAGTTTTATCGGTGTTGTACTTGATGAAAGTAGCATACTCAAATCATTTAATTCACGAACAACAATAGATTTTATAGAGAGGTTCCACAATACACCATATAAGTTGTGTTGTACCGCTACGATAAGCCCTAATGATTATACCGAAGCAGGTAATACATGTGAATTTTTGGGGATTATGAGCCGTACAGAGATGCTTGCCACATACTTTGTACATGATGGTGGAAAAACATCCGATTGGAGATTAAAGAAAGCGGCGGTCAATAAGTATTGGGAGTGGTTTGCTACATGGGCTATCTGTTTTAACAACCCTAATGAGTTGGGTTATGACATAACAGGATACGATCTGCCAAAGTTAAACTTCCATACCATCATCACAAAATCTGCTGTCAATGATTATGAAATGTTTGTAAAGGTGGCTGAAACCTTGCAGGAACGCAGAGAAGCCCGAAAAGAGAGTATGGAAGATAGGACTAATAAGGCAAAAGAGATAGCCGAGAGCGAGGATAGTCAATGTCTTTTGTGGGTGGACTACAACGATGAATCCTCAATGCTCCACAAGAAGATTGAGGGAAGTATAGAGGTCAAAGGTTCGGACGACCCGGAATACAAAGCACAAGCAAGCATAGATTTTGCAAATGGAAATATCAAATACCTTGTAAGCAAAGCATCTATCTTTGGTTTTGGGAGCAACTTTCAGAGTTGTCATAGGATGATATTCTGCGGATTATCCGATAGTTACGAAAGGTTTTATCAGGCGGTAAGGCGGTGTTGGAGATTTGGACAGACACATGAGGTTGATTGCTACATCATTCTGTCGGAAAAGGAAGTGTCAATCCTTGAAAATATCAAACGAAAACAGATACAGATGGATGAAATGCAACAACAGATGACCGCTTTAATGAAAGAGGTAACACTTGCTGAAATTCAACATACAACAAGGATAGCAACAACCTATGCACCTAAAGAAAGGATGGAGATACCTGCATGGATATGAAAGTGAATGACAAGAAGATAACAGACAGATACGCATTGTACAATGCAGACACTACCGAAGCAATAAAGATGTTCCCGGATAATTCTATGGGTTTGGAAGTATATTCTCCACCGTTCTCCGCATTGTACACATATTCAAATTCAGACAGGGATTTAGGAAATAGCCGTAATGATGATGAATTTTATACCCATTTTGAATTTATAGCAAAGGAACTGTATCGGATATTGAGGGGGGGTCGCATCATGGCTGTCCATTGTATGCAAATCCCGGCTATGAAGGAGCGTGACGGTTACATCGGGTTGAAGGATTTTAGGGGGGATTTGATAAGGCTGTTTCAGAAATGCGGTTTTATCTATCACGGAGAAGTCACAATATGGAAAGACCCGGTAGTTGAAATGCAGAGAACTAAAGCCCTTGGACTTCTGCATAAGCAGATTAAAAAGGATAGTGCAAGGACGAGAATGGGGCTTCCTGATTATGTGATTTTTATGCGTAAGGATGGAGAGAACGAGGAACCCATAGAGCATACCAATGAAACATTCCCTGTGGATTTATGGCAGGATTACGCAAGTCCTGTATGGCGTGAGTATGCAAGCCCTGTATGGTGGAACATAAATCAGAGTGACACGCTAAATCGGATGTTTTCTGATGATGAAAGCGAGAAACATATATGCCCTCTCCAACTCCCCGTAATTGAACGAATACTGAAACTATACTCCAAAGAGGACGATACGGTATTCACTCCGTTTATGGGTGTCGGTTCTGAAGTGTATCAGGCGGTCAAGATGGGTCGTAGAGGTGTAGGTATTGAATTAAAAAAAGAATACTACCTGCAAAGCGTAAAGAACATGGAGAACCTTGATGACGAAAGACAGCAGATAAGTTTTGACGATTATTTGAGTAGCATAAAGGTGTGACAGGAACGATACCATTGTGGGAATGATAGAGGGACAGGATGAGTAGAACAGAGTATTTCAGAGAGTATATGCGTGACCGCAGGAAACGCCTTAAAGCAAAGGGATTGTGCATACAATGTAAAAAGGCAAGTGCGAATACATTGTGCCCGGATTGCATGAAAAGGCAGATAGAAAACAATAAAAGGTGGAAAGTAAAATGTTGCGAAAGTTCGACCTGATGTATTCAATGTTCGGCAAAAGTGAGGGTAAATGTAAAGATTGTAACCATTTCACTTCTTATAAATATAGGGGCAAAACCTATCGCAAGTGTAAAGTTTACGGTGTTACCTGCTCTGAAGCATCCGATTGGAGATCAAATGCTGATGCTTGTGGGTTATTCAATAAGGAAACCGAACATGAAAATGTAATCAGAATGATAACCCACGAAAAGAATGATGTTCAAATAGAGGGTCAAATGTCGTTCGGTGACTATGACGATGCAGGTGTTTATAACCAATTCGACAACATGACAGGGGGTATGAACCTATGAAAGATTGTGAGTTTTGCGAGAACATACAGACCTACGAAAAGATAACCAAAGGAGTGTTTAAGGGTGGCTATTACCCACAGAGGAATGAAAATTCAATCGTATATGACAATCAGAATAAAGTTTTTGATATCTGGTCTGACGGTGGCGGCGATATTTTCATGGCAGGGGTATGTATTGATGATATTAAATATTGTCCTAAATGCGGTAGGGAATTAAAAAGAGGTGAGGATAAGGAATGAAAAAGATAAGACTATTTTCTACTAAAGCGATAAAAGATATTGAGGGAGATAAGGCTGATCTATATGTTAATTTCTATTTGGTGTTGAACAGAACTTATATTTTTACATTTTTGATAGACGCTCCGAATTTGTCATGCAGTGACAGGCATCCTATAAAGCTATGGAAACACTTTCTGATAATGCTTGAAGAAGAAAATGTTAAATATATGCGTAGATATGAAAGATGCAGAAAGTGAGGATGAAAAGCGAATTATGACTTTCAATACACTACATATATTATCAAGAAACGGCTGGAAATGGCATACCTATATCACGGATTGGCTTATAAAGATGGATGATTGTGAGGACTACGATCAGTATACATTAACAATTCTGGGTTCAATATATCACAGTACCGTAAGAGCGGTAGTGGCTTCTCATTCTAAACATCTGAATATAAATGGACATTATGGGGTATTGTGGCTTGATGTGGCTAAATACGAAACCGAACCGCCTTATTCGGAAACCGCACTTAAAGATATGATTACGGCTATTGAATATGCCGAAGATAACCTTTTGAAAATCGGTATGCCGTTTAGTCCTTATTATGAATTTCACGGCAGGAATAAAGCTAATAGCAAACGCAGGAACGATAAATTGAGGAAACTGTACAATCTTGATGAATTGGAAAGTGAGGGATAAGGAATGACAAGAGAAGCAATGAAAGCAATGGGTGTCAAGGTGTTAGAACAAGAGCCATGTAATGATGCGGCAAAGGAACGCTATGAGGACTTGTGTGAGTATTTCGGTGAAGCAAAAGACATTCTGACAAACAGAGAGGACTTCAAGGCATGGCTTGGTCGTGTAAAGTGGCATATTCATAAAGCGGAAGAATTATCGGCAGAAAATGATGATTTGCGTGACCAACTTGCTATGCGTGATTTTAGAGAAAAGCCAAAAACCGATGTGCTTGACAAGATAAGAGGCTATGTAAATCACATCAGAAACACAGGTATGGGAAAGAAGAAAAGCCTTGAATTTATAGAGAAATTCATTGAAGGGTTAAAAGCGGAAAGTGAGGATAAAGATGGATTGGAAGTATGAGTGGTTGGATCAACTTGTGAAAAACGGAGAAATGACCGAGGAAGAGGCAAGGCAAGAATACAGAGAATATAAAGAAGCACAGGCAGAAGAATATATGAACGAATGTCTTTATGATGAGCAATTTTAACTCACAGGAAAGGATAAGAGATGACAAGAGAAGAAGCAATCAGTATAGCCGAAGAATTTAGTGAATGGCTTGAAACTATGGCTGAAAAGTATGGATGGAATAAGGATGATGTACAGTCTTTAATAAACAGTTTTTAATGTGAGGGGTGAACGAATGACAAAGGAAACACTCAAAAAAGCAAACAATTATAAAAAACAGATTGATGAATTAAATAGATTTGTCCATGATTGCAAAAACTGTTGGCACATATTAAGACTTCACAACAAAAGATTTAAGTTAAAAACGGGATACGGGTGTATAAGCAATGAAATTGAAGTAAGCAGAGAACTTGCAGAAAGAATATTAAAAACGATTGACGATTATGTATTTAGTTTAGAGTATGAGTTAGAAAAAATGTAAAGGTGGAAAGCGAGAAACGGAATGACATATAAAGAGAATATAACGGCAATACTTGAATGTTATTTTGCTGGATTTAAGAAAGAAATTATTGATAGTGCGTGTAATCGTATATTAGAACAAGAGCCAAAGATAGAGTCAAAATACTGCAACTGCAATACTTGTGTAAACTCTGATGAAGTAGACGGAAGTAATTGCTATGAATGTGTTAAGGGCATGAAAAATAATTACGCTCCGCAAGAGCCTATTATCGGCAAGATAAGAGCCGAGATAAAAGAGTGGTATTGGAAAGCCGATAAACAGGCATTAGCAAAAGACCCTTGTGTAGTCGATGCTATGATTGACTTGTTTATTCGAACTATTGATAAGTATAAGTACAAGATAGAAAGTGAGGTGTCAGATGCACATACTGATTGATGTTTCAGATAAAGAAGTACCAAGGAAACAAGATATTATAAATATAAGTTTACATTTTATCAATGGCGAGGTGTGCGAATGCAATTATCCGTACATGGTTCTCCCAAAAGTGCATGGGAGATTGATTGATGCAGATGATATAGATAATCATATCATAGGTCATGTTGATACAAGAAGTTGTCCGACAATCATAGAAGCAAATAAAGCAGAAAGTGAGGGATAAAGTGATGGCGGTACAATGTAAAATATTTGGGCATCAGTGGAGAATTAAACAGCGGTCGAATGTAATTCAATTTGACGATATGGGTTACCCACTAAGGCTCTTTATATGTGAATGTAAATATTGTATGAAGTCGGAACAGATGTGGATTGACAGTACTGAATGTAAAAAAGATGTAGTGCTTCAATGGTATGATGACGATTATATACCAATACCGCCGAAAAGCAGAAAGTGAGAATAAGGAATGACAAGAGAAGAAGCAATACATTACGGGAAAGACTATCTCAAAGATTTGACAACCGCATGCTGTCACATAGAGGATAAACACAAGGATTTTGTAAGGATGGCAATCAAAGCATTAGAGCAGACTACATGGATTCCGGTTAGCGAGAGGTTGCCGAACCACGATGAATGCATAAAGAATAACGGATTATTTAATGTTTCTGATGGAGATAGGAGTTATTCTGAACGGTTTGATTTTTATGGCAAGCAAAGGTTTGGAGAACTTACTATGTACGGTTTTCGTGTTGATCGTGCGGTTACCGCATGGATGCCGTTACCAGAGTCGTATAAGGCAGAAAGTGAGCCACAGGAAAGTGAGGATAAGGAATGACAAGAGAAGAAGCAATTACTTATTTAGAGGACGCAAAAATAAAATTCAAAATTCCTAAAGCGGCGGTTACTGCAAGGAAAACTAACGAGGCGCTTGACATGGCAATCAAAGCACTAGAGCAAAACAATTGGATTCCTGTTAGTGAGAGGTTGCCCGAAGAAGATAG
>Ga0247611_10004747_pt1 | contig 18553 bp, 20 predicted proteins | sample 177DNAGHGhighgp2_FD_192422 | JGI IMG/M metagenome (GOLD analysis project Ga0247611, IMG submission 192422) | Sheep rumen microbial communities from Palmerston North, Manawatu-Wanganui, New Zealand - 1770 DNA GHGhigh gp2 | ecosystem: Host-associated > Mammals > Digestive system > Stomach > Rumen... | reverse complement strand
TACTCTTTATGCTCTAGGCCTTAGAGATATGGATGAGTTTAATAAGCTCTACAAAGCAATAATGGCTGGAGAAGAATTTGAAACAGAGAATACAAGCTATACTTATGATGAGGTTTTAGCTAAGACATATAAACTTGTTCTTCCAACAGACTATTACAAGAAAAATAGTGATACAAATCTCTGGGAAGATATGTCAGAAGATACAGACTACATGACAAATCTTGTAAATAATGCAGAGGAAATTAAGATTGTTGGTATTATTAAGCCATCTGAAGATGCTGTAAATTCATCTCTTAACAATAATATTGGCTATACTAAAGAATTAATGGAACATATCATTAATAAGGTTAATGACTCAGATATTGTTAAGGAACAGTTAGCTAACCCTGAAGTCGATGTGTTTACTGGCTTAAAGTTTAAGACAGCTGATGAGCCAATTACAATGGATGATGTAAATGCATATATTGCTACACTTCCATCAGAAGAGGCAATGGCAACAACGGTAATGATTAGCACTATGCCTGAAGATCAGGTTATTGAGAATTTTTCTAAGGTATTAAAGGCTAAGGAAAATAATGCAAGTTTTGAAGGCAATAAGACAAAACTAGGAGTTGCTGATCTTTCTAGTCCATCAGGAATAGATATTTATGCAACAGGTTTTGAAGCTAAGAAAAATATTGAGAATATTATAAAGGATTACAATAAAGCACAGACAGATGCAGGTAAGGAAGATAATGAAATTAGCTATACAGATTATGTTGGAATTATTATGTCTAGTGTAACAACAATTATTAATGCAATTTCATATGTATTAATAGCATTTGTAGCAATTTCACTTGTTGTATCATCAATTATGATTGGTATTATAACTTACATCTCTGTACTTGAAAGAACAAAGGAAATTGGTGTACTTAGAAGTATAGGTGCATCTAAGAAAGATGTATCAAGAATATTTAACGCAGAGACTCTTATTGAGGGATTTGTAGCAGGTACTCTTGGTATATTAATTACATTATTGCTTTGCATTCCAGCTAATGCCATAATTTACAATGTGACAACAATTTCAAATGTGGCTAAATTACCAGTAAACGGCGCAATTATATTAATTATAATTAGCATGGTTCTTACATTTATTGCAGGACTTGTACCGGCTAAGATGGCTGCTAAGAAAGATCCAGTTGTAGCATTAAGAACAGAGTAGTATAATAAATATAGTAATACAAAAGCTTTAGATTCATTATGGGTCTAAAGCTTTTTACATAAAGAGGGGATAGTATGGATAGAGATATAAGGGCGTTACAGATAGTATGTGTGCTTGTAGCTACAATAATTGTTATAGTGGTTCTTAGAGGCGCGCTAGGACTAGATAATAACACTAAGGTGGGAAACAATGATAAGGAGACTAATGCTTTACTAAAATTAGATAATCCAGAAAAAATTACCGGAGAGGATATCCAAAACCTAGATGAGATTTTAGCAACAGTAACTAATGAGACTTATGTTGACCAGTCTAAGTTACTTACAGCTGATAATCAAAAAGCTGATTTAGAGATAAATAAGGGCGTAGGACATCAAGTTAGTGATGATACTAAAAAGGATGAGACTAATTACAAAAGTAGTTATGATTTTAGTGAAAAAATGTATCCTTACAGGGCTATGTTAAATAGTTCTGAGGCCAATGCCTATGACCAAATATATGAGGGAATAACACAATTAAAAGAGTCAATTAGTTTATCAGCAGAGATTAATACAGACCAGATTAAGAATGTAATGTTAGCTGTATTTTGCGATCATCCAGAGCTTTTTTATATAGATACCAAGTATAATTATAACTATACTAGCACTAAGAAGGTAATAGCAGTTTCGCCAGAATATAACAGTACAGCAGCAAATTTAATTACTAGCCGACAAAAATTTTATCAGGCAGTGGCAGAAATTATAAATGAAGCCCAGGGCTTAAAAACTGATATTGAAAAAGAACAGCTTGTTTATAAGCGAATCCAGGAAATATGTACCTATGTAAATGATTCTGATATGAATCAAAGTGCTTATTCTGCTATGGTTAACAAGCAAAGCGTATGTGCTGGATATTCTAGAGCATTTCAATATATCCTACAACAGCTAAATATACCTTGTTATTTCTGCCTTGGGGTTGTTGGAAGTGGAAATCATGCCTGGAACATTGTTTTTATAGACGGAAACTATTATAATGTGGATTTATCTTGGGATGACGCGCTTTCAGAGTTAACAAATGGCACTTCATATACCTATTTTAATATTTCAGATACAGCAATCAGTTTAGATCATGCAAGAAGAGATTTATCAATTAAGCTACCAGAGTGCAAAAATACATTAAAAACAGAATAAAAACAAAAAATAGGTTTACTGTAGCTTTTTAGCATGGTAAAATTATACAGTAAGAGATATTATTTGATTCTTTTATTGTAGTAATTGACTTGTATGAATTAACTATAAAGGAGACGTATCATTATGAATAATAAGCTTAAGACACCTGAGGTAGAACAGTTATTAAAAGCTGTTTTAAGCCTAAAGGATATTGATGAGTGTTATGAATTTTTTGAAGATATATGCACAATCAATGAATTGCTTTCTCTATCTCAGAGATTTGAAGTGGCTAAGATGCTAAGAGAGGGTAAGACATATCTCGATATAGCAGAGAAGACAGGCGCTTCAACAGCTACTATTAGTCGTGTTAATCGTTCACTTAATTACGGCAATGATGGTTATGATAGAGTGTTTGAAAGACTTCATCTTCTAACTGATAAAGAAGACTAATGTGATACTTAATAATTAAGGACTTGTTTTAATAAAACAAGTCCTCTTTTTTTGCTTTTGTTTTTATTTTTTCTTGCTTTCTTTTTTCTCTTTTTTTTCTTTAGCTGCGTCAGCCTTTGTCTTTGACTTAGTCTTTTTCTTAGCTTCTTGTTTTTCATTGAAGTCATCAATTAAATTCTCGATGATATTCTTCTTCATATAAACATCAAAGCTTAATAGACATACAAGGGAGAAGAGTTGTAAAAATTCACGTTCATCTTCATCTTCAACGTCCTTAAAGGATTCGCTAGCAACCTCTGATTTCTTAATAACGTCCTTTGATAAATAATCAATCTGAGCTTTTTCAAGTAGATAAATTTCATTGTAAATACTATCTAAATCTGGCTTAGAATCAGCATCGAAGAAACGATCTGTTAATGGATTGAGTATTTTTTGAATATCACTAATATAAAGGATGTTCTTGAAATAATAAATAAATGTAAGAATATAGATATGTTCTTTAGAATATTTCTTCTTTACAGGTGCAGGTAATAAGTTGTTCTTAGTATAGTTATTGATCATTGTCTTAGTTAGAATCTTATCATCTTCATGACGCTTAATATCGCTTAAATGCTCGTCCATAAAGGTTGTAACCTGATCCATATAAAGATTAATATTAGGAACTTCATTAGGCTTTATATAGTTTAATTTTACTAATTTCTTAAGTAGAGCGTTAATAAACTCTTTATTGTCGTTATTCATATTAATTAAATGACCCTCTTTCAAAGTTTACATAGTCAAAAATAATTATATAGAAAAAAATAATAGTTAGCAAGTAGTATTAAAAACCATATGAAGATATTTTGTCCTTAAAAAGTGCATATTTACGCAAAAAATATGAGTTAAAGTGCTAAGAGATTTATTTGGTTAAAGCTAGCTATATGTTATATTTAATTTGTCAGAAACAAAGATTAATGACAACATAAAAAAATTATATTATAATGAAAAAAATAAGACCTTATGGTTACCCATTAGTGGGAGATATGGAGGATATTATGGGAATTTTAACAAGATTTAAGGATATTATGAGTGCTAACATCAATGCATTACTTGATAAGGCAGAAGATCCAGAGAAGATGATTGATCAGTATTTAAGAAATCTTGAGAAGGATTTAGGTGAGGTTAAGGCTGAAACTGCTTCAGTAATGGCTGAAGAGACAAGAGCTAAGAGAGAATTAGAAGAATGCAAGCAGCAGATTGATAAAATGCAGGAATATGCACAAAAGGCTTTACTTGCTGGTAATGAAGCAGATGCTAGAGCTTTCCTTGAGAAGAAGCAGACATATGTTAATAATCAGGCTTCACTTGAGCAAGTATATAAAGTGGCAGCAGACAATGCAGTTAAGATGCGTCAGTTACATGATAAGTTAGTAAAGGATGTTGAAAGCTTAGAGTCAAGAAGAGACGCTATTAAGGCTAAGGTTAAGGCAGCTAAGGCTCAGGAAAAAATAAACAAAGTAGCATCTAAGGGAGTTGGAGCTAGTTCAGATATGGCTGCATTTGAGAAGATGGAAGCTAAGGCAGATAGAATGCTTGATGAAGCTAATGCAATGTCAGAATTAAATAAGTCCGAAGAAAGCACAGATATTGATGCTCTTACAGCAAAATATGATGCACAGCCACAGACAAGTGCTGTAGATGATGAACTTGCTGCACTTAAGGCATCAATGGGATTACAATAAATAGCATTAAGGAGAAAATATGGGATTATTTGGTAACCAGTTAGCTAATGTTGTGGAATGGACAGAATACAGAGATGATTCTATTTTTCACAAGTGGTCTAATAACGAAATAAAAAAGGGTTCTAAGTTAATTCTTAGAGCAGGACAGGATGCCATTTTTATGTATAATGGTAAAATCGAAGGTATATTTAGGGATGAGGGAGAATATAATATTGAAACTGATATTATTCCTTTCTTATCAACACTTAAGGGATTCAAGTTTGGTTTTAACAGTGGTTTAAGAGCAGAAGTTTTATTTGTTAATACTAAGGAATTTACTGAAAAGTGGGGAACTAAAAATCCTATAGCTCTTCCAGCACCACAGCTTAATTTACCAGGTGGATTACCTATTAGAGCATTTGGTAATTATTCATTTAAGGTGGATGATTATCTTGCCTTAATAGATAAGGTTGCAGGAATTAAGTCAGAGTTTACTGTTGAAGATGTTAGAATGAGAGTTATTGCTGTAGTTGATAAACTTCTTATGAAGTGGATTTCAACAGAAGGTAAAGATCTTTTTAATCTTCAGGCTTATTCTTCACAGATTTCATCAGGAATTAAGACAGATCTTGATATGGAATTATGTAAGCTTGGATTAACAGTAACAGATTTTAATATAGCAAGTGTTTCTTATCCAGAAGAAATAACTAAGATGCAGAATAAAGCAGCTGCACAGGCTATGGTTGGTGATATGAATAAATATACAAGCATGGCAATGGCCGATGGAATGACAAAGGGAACATCAGCTTCTAATCTTGCAGGAGATATGGTTTCAATGTCTATGGGAATGGCAATGGGACAGCAGATGTTAAAGCAGATGAAGGAAGGCAATGGAGAAATGGCTGATATTAATAACAATCAGGTTGGCTCTATACCTAAGTTCTGTCCTAATTGTGGAACTAAGACAACAGGAACAAGATTTTGTGGAAACTGCGGAACAAAATTTTTCTAAAAAATAATACAAAGCAACTTATTAAGGAATCTTTTATGTAACTAGACATGAGAGATTCCTTTTTTTTCGAAAAAATGTTCTTTTATATAAGGCTTTATGATATAATAATTTTTGTGTATAAAGAAATTTTGAGAGGTAGTTATGAATTTAAGTGGACTTAATAGAATGCAAAAAAAGGCAGTTGAAACTGTAGATGGCCCTTTACTTATTATTGCCGGGGCTGGTTCTGGTAAGACTAAGGTTTTAACAAGTAGAATTGCGTACTTAATAGATGATTGTGGTGTTGAACCCTATAATATTTTAGCTATAACATTTACTAATAAGGCCGCTAGAGAGATGAAGGAAAGGGTGGATGCTGCAGTAGGTGCTAATGCAGGTAAGGTATGGGTATCTACTTTCCATTCAACATGTGTACGTATTTTAAGAAGATATATAGATAGAATTGGATACAATACTAATTTTACAATTTATGATACAGAGGATCAAAAAAGTGTAATTAAGGATATCTGTAAGAAGTTTAATATAGATACTAAGATGCTTAAGGAGCGTTCTATAATGAGCGCAATTTCTAAGGCTAAGGATGAATTACAAAGTCCTTCTGACTACGAAAGAAACGTGGGCGGGGACTATAATGGCAAGCGTATTGCTAATGTATATAGGGAATATCAGAAGCAGTTACGTCTTAATAATGCCCTTGATTTTGATGATATTATTTATAAGACTGTTGAGCTTTTTGAGAAGGATGAGGAAGTATTAGCTTATTATCAGGAGAGATTCCAGTATATTATGGTTGATGAGTATCAGGATACTAATACATCCCAGTTTAGACTTATTAGCTTACTTGCTGATAAATATCGCAATTTATGCGTTGTTGGTGATGATGACCAGAGTATTTATAAATTTAGAGGTGCTAATATTACTAATATTCTTAGCTTTGAATCTACATTTGATGGAGCTAAGGTTATTAAGCTAGAGCAGAATTACCGTTCAACACAGACTATTCTTAATGTTGCCAATGCTGTAATTAAGAATAATTATGGTAGAAAGGATAAGGCTTTATGGACTGAGAATGGAGAAGGCGATTTAGTTAATTTTTCTTTATATGATTCAGGTTTTGCTGAGGCTGAAGGCGTTGTAGCATCTATAGCTGAGAAGGTAAGAGATGGTTGGGATTATAACGATATAGCTATTCTTTATAGAACTAATGCCCAGTCCCGTGTATTAGAAGAAAAATTACTTATGCGTAATATTCCATATAGAATCTATGGTGGTGTTAGTTTCTACCAAAGAAAGGAAATTAAGGATATTCTTAGCTATTTAAAGACTATAGATAATGCTAGTGATGCCCAAGCTATTAAACGTATTATTAATATTCCTAAGAGGGGAATTGGTGATACTACAATTGCCAATATTTCTGAATATGCTGATGTTAATGAAATGACTTTCTGGGACGCCCTAAAGAATATTGATGATATAGCTACAGTTAAACGTGGAGCTAATAAGATTAAGCCATTTACAGATCTTATTGAAAAATTTAGAGAAAGACTTGAAGAAATCAGTCTTAGAGAATTGATTGAAGAGATACTAGAAGAGACAAGATATATAGATAGTTTACTTGAGAAGGAAGAAAGAGAAGAAGTTGAGGCTCGTAAGGAGAATATTAACGAACTTGTAACTAAGGTTGTATCATATGAGAATGCATGTGAGGAAGAGGGTGTTAAAGCTACTCTTAATGGATTTCTTGAAGAAGTAGCCTTAATTGCAGATATTGATAATTTAGATGAATCTGAAAAACAGGTTATGCTTATGACACTTCATTCAGCTAAGGGTCTTGAATTCCCTATTGTATATATGACAGGTATGGAAGATGGTTTATTCCCAAGTTATATGACAATTACAAGTGATGATCCAACTGAAATTGAAGAAGAGAGAAGACTTTGCTATGTTGGTATAACAAGAGCTAAGAAAGAGCTTTTCCTATCAGCTGCTAAGATGCGTATGATTAGAGGCGAAACTCAAAGTTGTAAGGTTTCTAGATTTATAGGAGAAATTCCTAAAGAATATCTTAATACTGAGAATAACTGTCAGGGATATTCTAATAAAACAATTAAATTTGGTGGAGATGAAGATTATTCATCAGCTAATAGAACTAACTTTAGAGCTGTTGGTAAGAGTATGCTATCTGCATATGGAAGCGGTAAGGTAAGCTCAGATTATGAAAGTAAGAGAGTTACTATTGGAAGAGCTTACGGAAATCAGAATAGATCCTTTAAAACTGATTATGGCAGTGCTAAGCCTAATGGTGTTGGTTATAGAAAGAAGGAAACAGGATATAGTGAATATGCTAGTGATATAAGAGCTGGTAATCTTTCTAAGCCTAATAATAAGGTGGGCTTTGGTAAGGAATTCCCAATGGATTTATTTGATTTAAAGAAGGATTCGGCACACAAAAGAAGTACTAGTGCTAGCGCTTTTAAAACAAGTGGAGAAGGTCCAAGTACAGGACTTGGTGGAGTTGAAAGCCTTGGATATAAGGTTGGTGACAGGGTTTGCCATACAAAGTTTGGTGAAGGTATTGTACGTGCTATTGAAGAATCACCAAGAGATTTTATGGTAACAGTAGATTTTGATGAATTTGGTACTAAGAGAATGCTTAGCCAGTTTGCTAAATTGAAGTTAAAGTAAAGTTTATTGCATGTTTAAAATTACTGTGATATAATTCTAGTAAACGTTGATCGTGATTGAAAGGAGAGGACTTATGAGTAAGGATAAGATTGAGGAGATTATAGCCGCTTCTAAGCTTAGTGATATCTTACGCAAGAAGGATGTTGAAGTTAAGAAAAGTAAGAAGGTTAATATTGCAGTTGTTGTACTTGCTATTTTAGGAGCAGTAGTTGCTATAGCTGCTATAGCATATGCTATTTATAGATATTTTACACCAGATTACTTAGATGATTTTGATGATGACTTCGATGATGACGATTTCGATGATGATTTCGATGACGATGATTTTGAATTAGATGAATAATTGATGACACATTAGAAATGCGAAATGACTCTTTCTATCTGTTGATAGAAAGAGTTTTTTTATGTTAATATGTTTTTGTTGATTTTAAGAGATAATTAAACTAATAACTAATAGATAGGAGTTTTTGATTTGAAAAAAGGTGAAGTTTATACAGGTAGAGTTTTATATGCAGATTTTCCTAATAAAGCAGTAGTTGAGCCTATTGCTAAGGTGGACAAGGGAGATTTATCTGCTAATGATGTGGTTATTGCTAATGCTAGTTTTATTCCTATGGGGGAAGAAGAGCCAAGTAGAGTTATAGTTAAAAACTCTATCCCAGGTCAGGAAGTAAGCTTTATGGTTAATAAAAAGAAACATGGTAAGTGCGAAGGTAGATTATTAGAGGTTATTAAGAAAGCTGATAGTGAAACTAACGAAGCCTGTCCACATTTTGGTAATTGTGGTGGTTGTGTGTATCAGACAGTTGATTATAATACACAGCTTGAAATGAAGAAAGAACAGGTTAAAAAACTTATTGATGCTGTGGCTAAGACTGATTATGAATTTGAAGGAATCTTAGGCAGCCCTAAGTTTGAAGAATATAGAAATAAGATGGAATTCTCTTTTGGAGATGAATATAAGGATGGTCCATTAGCCCTTGGCCTTCATAAGAGAAACAGCATGTATGACATTGTTAATGTTTCAGGTTGTAAGATTGTAGATAAGGATTATTCTAAGATTCTTGGCTGTGTTAAAGCTTGGGCAACTAGTAATGATCTTAAATTTTTAGGAAAGAATAGTCATGAAGGCTTCTTAAGACATTTACTTGTACGTAAGGCTGTTAAGACAAAAGAAATCCTAATTGATTTAATAACTACAACACAAGAAAATCATGATGCTAAGATTGAGAAATTATCTGATGCCTTATTAAAGCTTGATTTAGAAGGAAAGATTGTTGGTGTATTACATACACTTAATGACTCTATTGCTGATGTTGTAATCAATGAGGGTACAGAAATTATCTATGGTCAGGATTTTATTACAGAAGAACTTTTAGGTCTTAATTTTAAGATTGCTGCATTTGCATTTTTCCAGACTAATTCTCTTGGAGCTGAGGTTCTTTATTCAAAGGCAAGAGAGTATGTTGGTGAGACTAAGGATAAGGTTATTTTTGACCTTTATTCAGGAACAGGTACAATTGCTCAGATTTTGGCTCCTGTTGCTAAAAAAGTTGTTGGCGTTGAAATCGTTGAAGATGCAGTTAAGTCAGCTAAGGAAAATGCTAAGCTTAATGAACTTGATAACTGTGAATTTATTGCAGAAGATGTATTAACTGCCCTTGATAAGATAGAAGATAAGCCTGATTTTATCGTTCTTGATCCACCAAGAGATGGTATTAATCCTAAGGCTCTAGAAAAGATTATTGATTATGGTGTGGATTCTATGGTTTATATTTCATGTAAGCCAACTTCTCTTCAAAGAGATTTAGTAATGCTACAGGAGAGAGGCTATAAGATTAAGAAGGTCTGTCTAGTGGATATGTTCCCTGGAACTGTGCATTGTGAAACGGTTTGTTTACTATCGCGCAAAGCCCCGGTTTAAGCGGGTTTTAGGGCTTTTACCGCGAATATGTATCTGTGTTTTTAGCAGGAATTTATGTACTTGAAATAATTAAAATATTATAAGCGGGTAAAAATATATACCTTGTAGCGACGTTTTATGAATGTATGCTGCAAGGTATTTTTTGTATATGTATGCGTAGAGGTGTAGAGAAATTGAATATATGCTTAGTTGATGGGCTACTGTATAATGGCGGATAGTTACTTTTGTTACGAAAAAGGTAACAAAAAATGCAAGTATTTATTTGAAAAGTATTGAATTTGAATCCGAATGGTGCTATAATTTTTGTTACCAAAATGGTAATAAAAATGAAAGGAGAGGAATAATTAAGTTTGGGAATGCAAATACTGTATAAGAATGAAACAGCAAAGAAACAGTTTTGTTCTGAGTACAAGAAAAAGTGGCGATATCCTGAGCAAGTAAAAAAGAAACTTGTGTCTGCAGAGAACTATATACTTAATGCAGAGTCGTTAAGGGATGTTGCTAATTATCCTCCATTTCATTTTGAACATTTAAAAGGTGATAGAAAAGATGAATGGAGCATACGATTAGGTAATACGGGATATAGAGTTACAATGATTCCTTGTGATAACGATGGAAACGAGATCACAGAAGGGGATATTTTAGCTCAATGTAAAATGATTAAAATTGTGAAGGTAACGGAGGTGTCGAACCATTATGAGTAATGTAAATGAATACAAAGATATAGTGGCATTTCACCCTGGATATTATATTGCGGATATTATTGAAGACATGGAAATTAGTCGGGCTGAGTTTGCCACAAGAATGGGAACAACAGCAAAGACTTTGAGCCAGTTAATTAATGGGAAGGCTAATATTTCAAACGACTTAGCAAAGAAGCTTTCTGTAATGCTTGGAACAAGCGTAGAAGTATGGCAGAATTTACAGAATACTTATGATCAAAAATTGATTGAGATACAGCAGGCTAAGGATATTGATGCACAGGCAGAACTTGCAAAAGAGATAGATTATAAATACTTTGTTGATGTAGTTGGTTTGCCAATAGCAAGAAGTATAAATGACAAAGTGGCAAACTTATGTAAGTTTTTTAAGGTTGCAGATTTAAGAATTATGTTGCAACCGGATTTTTTGGTAAACTTCAGATCAAGTTCATCTTGTAATAGTCAGAAGAATATTATTAATTCTAGAGCATGGATTCAAACAGCTATGAACATCTCAAAAAATATTGATACAAAACCTTATAACGCTGAGAAGCTAAAAGGGTATTTGCCAGAGCTTAGAAGCATGACTGTTAAGAAGCCAGAGGAATTTTTACCAAGAATGCGTGAAATCTTTGCTGAATGTGGTGTAGCATTTGTTTTATTACCACATCTGAAGAATTCCGGAGTGAATGGTGCTGTTAAATGGGTAACAGAGGATAGAGTAGTGCTTGCGATGAACAATCGAGGATTAGATGCAGATAAGTTCTGGTTTTCATTATTTCATGAAATTAAGCATGTGCTCCAGCAGAAGATTAAGACTGTATTTATTAGTAGTACAGTAGAAGAAATGATGGATATTAACAATACTCTGGAAATAGAAGCAGATAAGTTTGCAACAAACTATTTGATTTCACCTGCGGATTATAGAAGATTATCACCTTCAAGATATACTTCTGATGATGAGATTGTTGAATTTGCTAAAACAATAGGAATTCATCCGGGAATTGTAGCCGGAAGATTGCAGCATGAAGGAATCATAGCACAGAACAGATGCTCAAAGTTAAAAGAAAAGTATGTGATTGAAATAAAGCATACTGCATAAAGTAGATTGTAGGGGAGTCGTGAAATGCGACACCCCTATTTTATTGCTTTATGAAGGGGATAACGAAACGTGACATCCTTTTTCGCAAATTGAAAAAGTGCGGTGAAGGTGCTTTATTAGTTCTCTAGTGTGCGCCATTTTTATATGTTATTCTTATGATGGAAAAGTAAAGGATAGAGGTCTTGTAGCACAAAAGCTATGAGGCCTTTTTGTGTATATTATTTATACATTATCGTTGACTATATCTTGTTCAAGAGTGATAGATATACTACTCGTGAAGAGGATGATTCAGATTAAGGAGGAAGCGTATGAACGAGACAATGGAAAGGCAAATTAGACAATTGAGATTAAAAGGACTAGGGTATAAATCAATAGGACTTGCGGTGGGAACATCAAAAGAAAATGTTAGATATTATTGTGGAAAGCATGGACTTGATTGACGGGTATGTTGATGTAATCACATTAAATATACTGGCAAAGAAAAGCATAGGGGTTAATGTTTTTGTATATACGTTGCCCAGTGCAAAAATATCTGCACAGGACGTTACCAATTTTAATGCTCAGTATCCTACATTAACGGTAAAAAAGATAACGGTATTTCATGACCGTTTTCTAATTATAGATGGTGCTGAGGGGTATCATATCGGAGCATCTCTTAAGGATGCAGGAAAGAAATGTTTCGGAATAAAAAAATAGAAGGGACAGATGTAATTAACAATTTAATTAATAAGGCTTTACAAACGTCTAAGTAAAATAGGGTTGATTCTGATTGGCTAAAGAAAAAGTGAAAGTCTATTTATATACTCGTGTTTCAACTGCCATGCAGATAGATGGATATTCTTTGCAAGCGCCGCAATATGACCAAAGGGCATAAATGCGATTATCGAAAGTGTAAGACTTATGATATAATCGAAGAGACAGAAAATGTCTTAGTAGAGGCTAAAGTTAAGAAGAAATCGATACTTGCTGAAAAGGTTTGCGGAGAAAATATCTACAAAGCTTTAATCTTTTTTGACAAAGGTTCGCAAATCGAAACGGTCTGTTTGCTGTCGAAGAAAGCTTGACTTTATGCGGGCTTCAGGCGGTTTTTTGAAAAAATGAACCTGTGCTTTTAGCTGAGAAAAATGTATATAGAACCATAGATTTTAAGGATAGAGGTGAATAAAATGATTTTTGTTATAGCATTCATAGCAACATTTATTTCAATATTATGTTGTAAAGCCATAAAGAAACCAGCGGTTAGAGTTATTCTGGGAATGGTGGCATTCTTCAATATTCTTATTATGATTTTAGCTGGAAGTTTTATATATACAACAAAGTACAAAATACATGATGTAGCTTCATATACATCACCGGATGGAAAATATGAATTATTATTCCAGCAGGTAGGAGATCCGGATTGGCCATTTGGACATACACATGCCAGATTAGTTCTTCAAGATGAAGCAGGAACGATTGCAAAATATTCTTTTGATATAGCAGCTGATGGGGCAAATGCCAGTTCTGATTTGTGTCAAGTTACATGGAAAGCTACTCAAGTGGAAGCAGTAATTAGCGGTGATGAGCAAAATGATAATCAGTACATTTTGTATTTTAATGGTAAAACAGAATCCAATCAACTTGATACGAGGTTCGGAATATAATGTTTAAAAGAGGAGGATTGTTGAAGACATTATGAAAATTCTTGTGTTAAACGGCAGCCCAAGACCGAACGGTAATACAGCCGGAATGGGCATCTTTACAAATCATGACAAGAACGTGATGAGCAGAATAAAAGATATGGCATCATCTCTATAAAGTTGCTATCAGAGATAATAAAGAATAATTCAAATAGATGTTGAAAGAATTGGAGGCTCTCATACTGCCATTATCGGTAGTAAGAGAGCCTTTTTATGCTTCGATTTCGATTGTCATCCCATACTTTATAGTCACACATCTCATTATATGCGTTTTCATCCTTAGGGACCACAATGCCATACCATGTGGAGACTGTTGCGTTATTGTCCAAGAATTAACTTCTGCTGAAAGTAAAGCTACTTATAGGCAGATAAAGGACTGGGTTAAAGAGAACTATGGAATTAAGACTTGAAATGAATACATAGCTAGGGTTAAAGAAAAGTATGGAATAATTGAGCATGAAAACTCAAATTATATTGAAGCCATGAAGGCGTCTGAATCAAGGGATTGATATATCCTGGGTTCAGATGCCTTTTCTTTGTATTCTTTTCCAAACGATTTTTCATCTCCAGTATCCCAGTCTTTTTATATGATCACGCATTTCAGTAATGTATAAATTAAGATAATCAATATAGGAACCTGCAAGATTATGGCAAAAATGAGAAAGGACAATATGGGGCAAGCTATTGCATATATGATACTCACATGATATTATATTCGTAGTTACGAAAATGATGATTCGGAGAAATGAAAAATGACGATTAGTGAAAGAATATTCATGTTAATTGAACGTGAGCAAATAACACAGAGTGAATTTTGTAGAAGAGTTGGTCTTAGACCGAGCACTGTCAGTGAGTGGAAAACTAAGAAGCATACTCCAACTGCAGATAAAATAATGGATATATGTGCTGCACTTAATGTATCTCCTGAGCAACTTCTGACGGGAAAAGGTATAGATAGTGTAGAGGATTCAGTTGACTATCAGTTGGATTACCGAGGTAAGCAATTGATTTTAGAATACGAGGGGCTTAATGATGATGCTCAGAAGAGGTTGTTAGCTTATGCGAAGAAGCTAAGTGAGTTAGTCAAAATGGAAGAAATAAATAAATGAATGAAGTGAACTCGTATTTGGAATGTAATTGTATTGAATTCGAGGCAATTAAGCTTCCGACGTAATAAAGAATTGGATTAGAAATAGATCGACACTTGAGTACTTAGGAACTTGGGAACAAATATATAATCCAAATTTTAAAGTGGTCGAATTCGACCACTTTAAAAAACAGGCAGGATTACCACTTTTCACATTGAGCGTTTCTGATTGGGTAGAATCCACTAATGCAATTGGCATGTATGTAAAGAAAGGTAGATTTGGTGGTACATTTGCACACAAAGATATTGCATTTGAATTTGCGTCTGCTATTAGTCCAGTTTTTAAATTATATTTGATAAAAGAGTTTCAGAGACTAAAAGAACAAGAAAATAATGTTAAGAAAATAGAATGGAATGCCAAAAGATTTCTTACAAAGAATAACTATCTTATTCAGACAGACGCCGTAAAGAATTATTTGATTCCGTCAGGAAATTATAGAGAGGACTTGCAGTGGATTCAATATGCTGAAGAAGCAGACTTGCTAAATGTTGCCTTATTTGGCTTTACAGCAAAGGCATGGAGAGAAGCAAATCCGGAATTAGCTAAAAATAGTAATGTAAGAGATTATGCTTCGATTAATGAATTAACGGTTCTATCGAATTTAGAGACTCATAATGCGCAGATGATTCGAGAAGGAAAGGAAAAGAAGGATAGATTTGAAGTGTTACAGGATATTGCGAAGCATCAAATGGGTGTGTTAAATGAGGCTGCTCGTATTGAACAAAATGGGGTTATAGAAATTGACACAACAGGAGATGACGACTAAGGTATACATTTACACCACAATGTAGAATACGATATTTATGATCTCTTGATGAGTTAGAAGCTGCATTGAATGAAGCCAGAAAAAAGCGCCATTCAATTGCAGAGAGAAAAACATCTGCGTATAATGTATACAAATTCTGAATCCTTCTTTATTTGGCATAAAAAAAGTGGAGCCCACGCAGGGAACTCCACCGGCTGCGGGCATCGTAAGTTTCCGCAGCGCAACCACTAAAGAGACTATAACATTGAGATTTGGCGATGTCAAACAGTATTTTTTATACGACAGAGCAGGCATTCCATTGCGGAGCGTCAAGTAAGGATGCAGGGCGAAAGCTTTGTGCCATTAACAAGGTGGAATCAGTAAATATGGTTAGACCGGTTATTGATGCTTTATTAAAGCTTCCAGACAAAAATATTTAGAGGATAGTCTCAGCAAGAGTTATGATATAATCGAAGAAACAGGCAGCCTTTGATAAGAGTTTATTCATAGGAGGCGATAGTTATAGCAACATATGTTATTTCAGATATACATGGGCAATATGATATGTTTATGGAATTGCTTGAAACGATAAATTTTAAAGAAACAGACACTCTATATGTTTTGGGTGATGTGCTCGATCGCGGGCCGCATCCTATTAAAGTATTAAGGAAGCTCATGAAAACACCAAATGCCATATGCATGGTAGGAAACCATGAGCTTATGGCGGTGAAATGCCTAGAGTTTCTTATGAAAGAAATTACAGACATGTCCATAGAAGAATTGGATGAAGAAATGCTGGATAATCTAGTGAATTGGCAATACAACGGAAGCAAGTCAACAATAGATGAGTTTGGCGAGCTAAGTCCCGATGAGAAAAAGGATGTATTAGATTTTATAAAGGAGTTTTTAATATATGAGGAAGTCACGGTTTCTGGTCGGGACTATCTTTTAGTTCATGGGGGGTTAGGAAATTTTTCTCCGGAGAAAGATATTGAAGATTATACGCTACATGAATTAATCTGGATGAGAGCAGATTATGGTGTGCAGTATTTTAATGATAAATTCGTAATAACAGGACATACACCAACACAGAATATTGTGGGTAATCCTAGACCGGGATTTATATATAGGAAAAATAATCATATAGCAATTGACTGTGGAGCGCACTATTCAGGCGGCAGGCTTGCGGCAATTTGTTTAGAAACGGGGGAAGAGTTTTATTCATCTCCGAACGAAAATAAGTGAATGGGAAAAGAGAAAAATCAATCCTACTGTAGAAAAGATAATGAATATTTGTAATGTTTTACCAGACTCAACCAGCGGTAGAGTGCAGGAAATCAACTTATGGTTCGTGTAAAAATATGATGATATCGGATATGCTTAAGCTATGAAAGGAGGTGCCCGATATGGATCAAATCAAAATTGGAAAATTTATAGCATCTTGCAGGAAGGAACAGGGCATGACTCAGGCAGTTCTTGCCGAGAAGCTCGGAATTAGTGACCGGGCGATATCAAAATGGGAGACCGGAAAGTCTATGCCGGATTCAGGGATTATGCTGGAACTTTGTAATCTTCTGAAAATTAACGTCAACGAACTCCTGTCGGGCGAAAGAATTATGGCAGAAGCATATGATAAACGTGCAGAAGAAAACTTAATGGCGATGAGGCGAGAGGTCGAAGAAAAGAACAGACAGATGCTTCAGATGGAATATTGGATCGCGTTTCCTGCCGTCATTGCTGGACTGGTCATGGTGTTTGTGGCGTCATTTATAGAGATGCCAGTCTGGCTGAGAATCGTACTTATCGTATTTGCTCTCGTGATGATATTTACGGTTGCTTTTATCGCTGTGGGAATTGAGCAAAAGGCCGGATATTATGAATGTCAGAATTGCCACCACAGATATGTTCCTACATATTGGCAGACAAATCTTGCTATGCACATGGGACGGACAAGATATATGAAATGCCCGAAGTGTGGAAAAAGAAGCTGGCAGAAGAAAGTTTTGACCAACTTGTAGTTTGTAGTGATTTGCGCAGCAAATCACTACTTGTGTGCGAGCCGCGGCAAAGCCGCATTTAATGCGAGCACTTCCAACTTGTAGTGATTTGCGCAGCAAATCACTACTCGTGTGCGAGCCGCGGCGAAGCCGCATCTAATGGGAGCACTTCCATCGAAGAGTAAGCAGACCAAGGTTCCTCGCAACTGATTAGGTTCAGTGGCAAGGAGCCTTTTTTTATGCATATAGGTATTGACATATCGCGAAAGGTAGATATAATAGACGTATGGATAAGATTGAAATATTTAAAGCACTATCAAATGAAACACGGCTTAGCATTATTGAGTGGTTGAAGGAACCGGAGAAAAATTTCCCACCGCAAGGAGGGCATTTTGAAGATGCGGTGGATCTCAAGGGCGGAGTGTGCGTTGGAAGCATCCGCGACAAAGCCGGGATATCACAGTCAACAGTATCTCATTACCTTGATATGTTGCAAAAAGCAGGTTTGCTTCTTTCCGAAAGGCACGGAAAATGGACATATTACAGACGGAATGAAGAGATGTTGGCTGCGTTGTCAGACTACTTCGGACATGAAATTTAAGCTGTGAATAAATTAGACGGGATGAGAATCCCGTTTAATTTAAGGTTTTATATATCGACAAAACGAGATATATGAATATATATAGAAACAAGGAGGAATTACTATGCATTTTTTAAGTGGAATTGTTAGGCCACCCTATGAGGCAGGTTCCTGCTTTTTACAAGTAACGTCAGGTTGCTCGCATAACAAGTGCCGCTTTTGTACATTTTACAAGGAAGCACCGTTTTCTGTATCTCCTGAGAGTGAGATACGAGAAGATCTTCAGGAAATAAGAGATTCTGGATGGAAGGTAAATAGGATTTTTCTGCAGGGAGCGGACCCATTCCTGCTGAGCTACGACAGACTTAAAAGAATCATGGACTTGATCAAAGAATATCTGCCTTGGGACGTTTCCGTTGGTGGATATGGTCGTGTTGACAGTGTAAAGAATAAGTCTGTGGAGCAGCTAAAGTCACTGAAAGAA
>Ga0247611_10004746_pt1 | contig 18566 bp, 18 predicted proteins | sample 177DNAGHGhighgp2_FD_192422 | JGI IMG/M metagenome (GOLD analysis project Ga0247611, IMG submission 192422) | Sheep rumen microbial communities from Palmerston North, Manawatu-Wanganui, New Zealand - 1770 DNA GHGhigh gp2 | ecosystem: Host-associated > Mammals > Digestive system > Stomach > Rumen... | reverse complement strand
TGCCGGAGCCTTCGGGATGGACACCAGCACCCGCGCCAACCTGATGAGCGCCGTATACACCGCGCAGGCCGCGGTCAACACCACAAAGACCGTGGTGCAGGCGGTGGCGAAATGATGCAGCTCACCATGGGGAGCCTCTTCGACGGCATCGGCGGCTTCCCCCTGGCGGCGGAGCGCTGTGGGATCACACCTGTCTGGGCCAGCGAGATCGAAGCCTTTCCCATCGAGGTAACCAGAACCCATTTCCCCAACATGCTCCATGTGGGAGACATCACAAAGTTGGACGGCGCAAGGCTCCCGCCCGTGGACATCATCTGCGGCGGCAGCCCATGCCAGGACCTGAGTGTGGCCGGAGCAAGAGCCGGGCTTGCCGGAGAGCGCTCCGGCCTTTTTATGGAGCAAATCCGGATTGTAAAGGAGATGAGAAATGCAGAGAAGCGTCGTGGACGGACAGGTGTCGCTGTTCGGCCCAGATTCTGCGTCTGGGAAAATGTCCCCGGCGCCTTTTCCAGCGCAGAGGGCAGAGACTTCCACGCGGTGCTCGAGGAACTCGTCCACGTTGAAGAACCATTCCTTCATGTTGTTAGACCTGAGTCCGGGCGCTGGGAATATGCTGGGGCCGTGTTGGGAGTACGATCCTGTGTGGCTTGGACCACCTGGGACGCTCAATACTTCGGAGTGCCCCAAAGACGTCGTCGCATCTTCCTTGTCGCAGATTTTGCAGGCTTCAGCCCCGTTCAAATACTATTTGTCCCGACTGGCCTGCCTGGGTATCCTGCGGCGGGCGGAGGAACGGAATAAACCGCTGCCGCCCAAGCTGGAATGGGCGCTGCGGGTGCAGGCCGGACTGATGCCCATTCAGTCGATCCCCGTCCTCTCTTCCGTGGCGGGTTTCCTCGCGGAGTCCTCTGCGACAGCCAGAAGCGTGGGCTACGAGGAGGAGCTTGCGCCGACGATGAAGGCCGGAGGCAAAAGCGGCGCCGTTCTCTGCCTCAACGATCAGGGCGGCGCGCGAATGGACTGCGGCGAGGAGCAAAGCGGTACCCTGCGGGCACAGACCCACGGCCATGAACCGCTGGTGTTCGAAAATCACGGGATCGACGCCCGCTACACCGGACCGCACGAAGTCTCGCCCACCATGTCCGCCCGTTACGGCACAGGAGGCAACAACGTGCCTCTTGTGGGCGAGGTCGAGGTGTACTGCATTACCGGCAACGCCATCGGCAGAGAGCCGCAAAACGGCGGAAACGGCCTCGGCATCGACGAGGACGTCTCCCACACGCTGACCGCCACCGACCGCCACGCCGTGTTCAGCCGCCAGCGGACGGACATCTTTAAGCCGGGAGAGATCGCCAGCACCGAGAGCGCGCGGCAGCACAAGGACGCCACGGATCTGGTGTACGACGAGGCGGAAGTAGAAGTCCTCGACCTGCCGCTGCTGATCCGACGTCTGATGCCAATTGAGTGTGAACGGCTGCAGGGCTTCCCGGACGGCTGGACAGACATCCCCGGGGCCTCGGACGCTGCCCGCTACAAAGCGCTGGGCAACAGCGTGGCCATTCCCTGCGTGCAGCTCCTCATGCTGGGGATCTCGCTGGTGCTGCGAAACGGTGGAGAGCATTACGCCACCGTGATCGAACTAAGTAATATGTTATTGGAGGTTTCATGACAAGAACAAAAACCCTATGGTGCAGGCGGCTTTGCATGCTGTTCTGCGCCATCCTTATTTTCAGCACCTTTATGGTGCCGACCGCTTTTGCCGATGACGTTCATATTGCCACCGCTTATCAGGAAATCATGTATTTTGAGAAATACAACGATGGCGCATGGAGCGATCTCGGCACGCCGCCGCATACGGTCGTGGAGACCGGACAGCCCGCCTACTGTCTGCAAATGAGCATGGACAGCCCCTACGGCGACGGCTATGATGCGACGGACGGCTCACAGTATTATAACCCGACGATTCTCAACGGCCTGAAGGCGATTTTGGCGCACGGCTATCCCGCGTCCACGGGCGGCTTCAACGACAACCAGGCGCAGTACGCCACTGCCAACGCGATCCGCTTCTTTCTCGCGGAAAACGGCATTCAGGAGATGCCCGCCTACTTACAGAGCACGAGCAACGCCCGCCCGAAGCCTGGATACGAGGCGCTGTTCAACTGGTGCCTGGAGCTGCTGGAGTACGGACGCCACCCGGACACGGTCCACTCCATCAGCTTCTCCAGCTCGGATCTGACGCTGGAATCGCAGGACTACAGCTTTGTGGGCGACGTGCGTGTGACGACCACCGGCCTCACCTGCAGTTACACGTTGGACACCTCCGCGTTTCCATCCGGAACCAGCATTACAGGCTACACCGGCAGCAGCGGGGACACCCTGCACATCTCCATCCCGGAGGAATACGAGCAGTCTTCCTATACTCTGTGGGCATCCGGAGTTTACGACAGCACCGAGGCGGTGCTGTTTTTCTATGCCCCTACCACCTACGGGCAGCAGCGCGTCGTGACCTGTACCATCGACATGATGTGCACCTATGTGGATGAGAGCATGACCGTCCGCACACCCAAGGCGCCGGTTCGCACCGGCAGCATCGAACTGAGTAAGGTAGACGAAAACGACGATCCCGTGCTGGGTGTTACCTTTGGCCTGTACGACAGCGCCAAAAACGAGATCACTAGCGGCGTTTCGGACGGAAACGGGAAGATTCTGTTTGCGGACATCCCCCTGGGCGACTACTTCTACGCCGAGAAAACCACGCTGCCCCATCTCGTGCTCGAACCGACCTTCTATCCTGTCTCCATCATAGAAGGAGGACAGACCGTGACCAAGCAGGCCGTCAACCAGTTTGCCCGCGGCAATGTCAAGCTTCTCAAAGTCGATGAGGAGACGGGAAAACCGCTCGCCGGCGTCCATTTTGTGCTGAAGGACAGCGGCGGCAAAGTCGTAGCTGAGGGAGACACCGGCGAGGATGGTACCGTCACCTTCACCGGCCTGTTGCTCGGCAGCTACACGGCGCAGGAGACGAAAACGCTGGTCAACTATGTGCTGGATACCACGCCGATCCCGGTGGAAGTCACGGAGCATGGCAAGACCTATGAGATCACCTGCAAGAATACATTGATCCGTGGCAATCTGGAGGTCATCAAGAAGGACAAATACGAGGACATCTACCTCTCCGGTGCGGGCTTCCGGCTTTATGACAGCGAGGGTAATCAGATCGGAGAGGGCTACACGGACGCAAACGGCAAGCTGACCTTCAAAGACCTCCTGTACGGAGATTACACCTATCAGGAGTTCAAGGCCCCAAAGGGGTTCCAGCTGGATGAGACGGCCTATCCCTTCTCCATCACAGAGCACGGCGTCACCGTCAGCCACACCCGCGTCAATGAGCGCCGCCCCGGCACCCTGACCGTCAAGAAACAGGATGCGGACGGAACGCTCCTGCCCGGTACGACCTTCCTGCTGGAGTATTCTACAGACAGGGGCAGCACCTGGACGCCGGTCTTCTCCCGTGATCCCGATGAAACGGATCTCACCCGCGGCGGCTGCACCAGCCCCGGCCTTGTGGGCGGGCAGCTCACCACGGGAGAGAGCGGCACGGTCAGCTTTACCGGCCTGCGTGCCGACGGCATCATCCTCTACCGTCTGACCGAGACACAGGCTCCCGAAGGCCGCTCTCTGATGGGTGGCTCTCCGTATGTCGGCACCCTGCCGGTGGAGAGCGAGAACATCTACGCTTCGGACAGCGAAGTGTTCGACAGCCGCGCCTTCCATTACACCCTGAATGTGACTGCCACCGATGATCCCATCTTCCGCCTGCCGGAAGCGGGCGGCGATTTCGGTTTCACGTTCCTGCCCCTCACCATGTCGCTGATGGCGTCCCCGGCAATCATCATGAAAAAATCCAAGAAAAAGGAGATCAATGAATGAAGAAGCTGTATAAAGCCATTTCCCTGATCATGGCGCTGGCCATGATGCTCTGCATGCCCATCGCGGCGCATGCGGCTCCCGTGGCAGAGGCCACCATCGACTATTCTCGCACCGGCTCCATGGACATCTACAAGTATGACCTCACGAACAGCGAGAAGGACGGCATCTGGGATTCGTCCTATGTCTCCACCGGTGTGAAGGATGAAAACGGGGTGGAGGCGATCCTGGGTGATCCCACTCGTGTCTCCCCGCTGAACGAAAACGGCAATGCCTACGGCTATGCCATCAAGGGAGTCGAGTTCACCTATGTCAAGGTGGCGGACATCCGCACCTATACCGAGTCCGAGGACGGCGTGGAGCATGTGGAGGTGCTGTACGGCATCGCGCCAAACGTCACGAACAATGCTTTTCTCTCTGCCATCGGCGTCAGCACCGATGACCGCTATGCCCCCGCGGACAACGAGGTAGACGGCATCAAGGTGTTCTATTACCGCTCCGACACCCTGATCGACGGCCTGCGCGCCGCGCTGGACGCCAACGCCACCACCGTAAAGAACGCGCTGGAGAAATACGCTCATGATAACCACGGCGTCGCCATGACCGAGACGGACGCCTACGGGCACACCTCCGCCAGCGATCTGCCCCTGGGTCTTTACCTTCTGATCGAGACCCGCGTCCCCGAGATGGTAACGGATACCACCGCACCCTTCTTTGTGAGCCTGCCCATGACCAGTGTAAACGGCACCAACGCCAATGACGGCGGAACGAGGTGGATCTACGACGTGACCATGTATCCGAAGAATCTGACCGGTATCCCCAGCCTGGAAAAGACTTTGCGCGAGAATAAGAACGACACCGGCAAGCACGGCGGCAGCACAACGGACATCACGGACGGCTATGCCCACACCGGCACCGCCTCAAGTGGAGACACCATCGACTACCAGATCATCTCCACTCTTCCCAGCATCACCTCCGCTGCCAGCTACCTGACGGATTACAGCTTTGTGGATACGCTCTCCAAGGGAGTAAGCTACAAGAAGGGCGACGTTGTTCTGGAATTCTTCAAGGATGACGCCTGTACGGACAAGGTAGCAACCTGGACGGAGCAGAGTGACCGTTTCCTTGCCTCGTATAACACCGCCGCTAATGGCGACAGCGTTATGACCATTACCATGACCGCCTCCGGCCTCAACGAAATCAACACCAGCAAGGCAGTGTACACGGAAGATTCGATGGTCAACAGCGGCTACTCCGACTGCACCCTGCGGATCACCTACCAGGGCGTGATGAATTCGGACAGCTCCGTCACCTATGGCGACGCAGGCAATCCCAACAGCGTGGTGCTGACCTGGAAACGCTCCAACACCAGCTACTATGACACGCTGGTGGATGACTGCCACCTGTACATTTACGGCATCGACATCACCAAGCGCTTCTCCGACGGCAAGGGCGACATGAGCAAGGTCGAGTTCATCGTCCACAACGACACGGACAACTACTTCCTCACCGGCAAGCTCAACGAGAGCGAGGGCGTCTGGTATGTGACCGGCCATGTGGCAGAGGAAAAGGACGCTACCCACTTCATCCCGACCAAGGAGGGCAAGCTCATCATCAAGGGCGTGGAGGATGACAGCTATACCATGACCGAGGTGCGGACAGATAACGCCTATACGCTCCTCAAGAACAGCATCAGCGTCATCATCACCCAGACCGAGAGCGACAAGCTCTGCGGGATCTATGGCACCGACGTCCTCGGCCTCGTTCAGAACGATCCCAGATACGCCGATGTTGATCCCGGTCTCTTCCACAACATGCCCCAAAAGCATCTGGAGCATAAGCTCCTGACCGCCGCCGCCACCGTTGACAAGAACAAGGTGAACATGACCAAGGACGGCAGCTCCGAGAATGCCTATGTGCCGTTCACAGTCATCAATACCCGCGGCTTTGACCTGCCCCAGACAGGCGGCGAGGGCAACTGGCTCTTCCCGGTCATCGGGCTGTGCGGCCTGGCCCTGTGCGTCGGCGGCATGCTTCTGGTAATGCGGAAAAAGCCCAAAGCAGAGAACGAATAAGCAAAGCGCAGGGAGGCCGGGCAACCGGCCTCCCTGCAACTGGAAAGAGGTTGAATGAAGAAACGAACCAAGATTCTCATTTTTCTGATCTCCGCCGTGCTCGCCCTGGGTGTGACGCTATATCCGCTGGTTAGCAATTGTCTTGGAGAGAAGAACCGCAGCCTTGTGGAAACTCGCTATGAAAAGGCTGTACAGAAGATGGACAACAGCGAGATTGTGGCTGCGAAAGAGGCGGCCACAGCCTATAACGAAACACTTCTGACCATCCCGGCAAAAGCTTTCTCCAAGGAGGCGCTGCAGCAGGCCGGAGAGAGCTATGACGGCCTGCTGGACGTGCGGGGCGACGGGATCATGGGCTACATCGAAATCCCGAAGATCGGTGTGAACCTGCCTATCTACCACGGCATCTCGGAAGAAACACTGGATCGGGGCGTGGGGCATCTCCTTGGATCGTCCCTTCCGGTGGGCGGCATGGGGACGCATTGCGTCCTCACAGGGCATTCCGGCCTCGCCGGACAGAAGATGTTCTCGGATCTCGATCAGCTGGAGCTGCTGGATGTGTTCTACCTGAAGGTGCTGGATGAGACGCTGGCCTATTCGGTCATTGAGATCAACACTGTGCTGCCGGAAGACACCTCGGAGCTTGCCATCAATCCGCAGGGTGACGATGTGACCCTGATAACCTGTACGCCCTATGGCCTCAATACCCATCGCCTGCTGGTACGGGGAACAAGGATCGGCTATGAGATGGCCGAACAGATGGTGGAGGAGGCGCACTTCGAGGAGACGCCGGTGAAGTCCTCCTGGACGCAGGAATACCTGCGCGGGATCGGTATCGGCTGTCTGGGGATTGCTTTCCTCGCCTCGGCAGTCGCTCTGATCCGTTCCCTGCCGAAGAAGGCGTGGCAGAGAAAAGAGGCAAAGCACATGGAGAAACGGAGGGGCAGACATGAAACGCCGTAAATTCCCGTGGCGGCTCTTCGCCATGCTCCTGCTGATGATCGCGGCCTTCGCCTCCGCTGCCCTCGCTATGAAACCGCTTATCTACAACGCGGAGAAAACGCGGGAGATCAAGCGGGAAAACAAGCAATTCTATGCCAATGCTGAGATCGTGCAAGGCATGGTAGAGGAGGCTGAGGCGGCAGAAGAACCCATACCCTTCGAGCAGCTCTATGAGGCGATCCAGCGCTACAACGGATGGCTGGTGGATATTCGACAGGGAAATCTCACAAACCGGGCTGCGACGGAGGTAACGCCGTTTTCGCTGGTGCAGTACGGTCTCCCCGACGAGGTCTTCGGCGTGATCCGCATCCCGGCGATGGATGTGGAGATGCCGATTTATCTCGGGGCGAGTGAGGAGAACATGGCAAACGGTGCCGCCGTCCTCTCCAAAACCAGCATCCCCATCGGCGGGGAGAACACCAACGCCGTCATTGCCGGGCATCGGGGATGGAACGGATACCCGTATTTCATGGATATTGAAAAGCTCCAGAAGGGCGATACCGTGACCATCACGAATCTCTGGGGCGAACTGACCTACAAGGTTACGGAGATCCGCATCGTGTACCCGGACGATATAGAGGCAATTCTCATCCAGGAGGGCAAGGACATGATTACGCTCATGACCTGCCACCCGCCCAACAGCGGCGGGAAATACCGTTATCTCGTGTTTTGCGAGAGGACTAAATCACCAGGAGGTGACGCATCTGTATTTATACCCTAAAAACCTGGCTGAGAAAGCGAGCATGTGGCTGTGGGAGCTGAAGGATCTGGCGGTCATCGGCATCAGTGTGCTGCTGTCCATCGTGATCCTGACGCAGACGAAGCTGATGCTGCCGCTGGTAGCGTCGGCGTTGTATGCGTTTCTCAGTATGCGCTTCGACGGCACCAGTATTCTGGACTTCATCAAATACGCCGCCACATACTTCTTCCTCAAGCCGCAATTCTACGAATGGAGGCCGTGCGATGAAGAAGCAGAATAAAAACGGTACCCGATCCCTCATGGGTATCGACAAGCTGACCGGCCATTCCATCGGAACCCCGATGGGAGAGCTGGTCTTTTACATTATCCAGCCCACGAACATTGGCGTACTGCCGGAGAGCAGCATCACCGCCCGCGTCCGTGGGCTGCAGGGCCTACTCAGCGGGCAGACGGATTGGGAGCTGATGGCGCTCAACTCCCGCGAATCCTTTGAGGCCAATAAGAGCTTCTATCGGCAGAGAAGAGAAAAGGAGCCGCTCCCCACCGTCCGCCGTCTGCTGGAGCTCGACAGCCAACATCTGGACGATATCCAGGTGAGGCTGGCCTCCGGGCGCGAATTCTATCTCGTCCTTCGCCTGCGTGGGCAAAAGGAGTCGGACATTCTGCCCTATCTTTCCCGGATCGAGCAGATCATCAAGAACAACGGCTTTACGACTCGCATGGCAGGCAAGCAGGAAATTCAGCAGATGCTGGCCGTGTACTACGAGCAGAACATGACAGCAGACGGCTACGAGGACTACGACGGACAGCGCTGGGAGGAGGTGAATACCAACGGCAAAACACGCAAAGAAAGCAAAGAAAAAAGGAACCCACGCGGCAAAGCCGGAGGTTCGCAAAGACTTCCTTGACATGATCGCACCCTCGGCCATTAAGTTCAACACCGATCACTTTATCTGCGGCAACACCTATCGCTGCGTGTGGGCGCTGCGGGAATACCCCAGCCGCACCGACGAGCAGGCGATCCTGCGGCACCTGGGTGAAAAGGATGGGATCTCCCTGCGGATCTACGCACGCCGGGCTTCCCCCATGGAGGAGAAAAAGATCCTGACCAACGCCTCCAACAAGAATAAGATGAACCTCGGAACCTCTCACGACATGCAGGAGGTAGTAGCGGCCCAGAGCAATCTCAGCGACATGGCGGAGATCATCAAGCTGATGCAGGACAGCCACGAATCTCTGCTGCACTGCGCGGTCTACATCGAGCTCTCTGCGCCGGACTACGAGAGCCTGAAACTGCTGCAGATCGACGTGCAGACGGAGCTGATCCGAAGCAAGCTCAATGTGGACCGGCTTCTGATGCGTCAGCAGCAGGGCTTCCGCTGCGTCAGTCCCGCAGGCTACAACGCCTTCGGAACGCAGTTCGAGCGCGTCCTGCCCGCAAGCTCGGTCGCCAATCTCTACCCCTTCAACTATTCCGGCAAGACCGATCCCATGGGCTTCTACATTGGCAAGGACAAGTACGGCACCAATGTCCTCGTGGACTTCGACCAGCGTGACGAGGACAAGACCTCCGCCAACATCCTGATCCTGGGCAACAGCGGGCAGGGTAAGTCCTATCTGATGAAGCTCCTGATCTTGAACCTGTTGGAAGCGGGTAAGTCTGTGATCTCGCTGGACGGCGAACACGAGCAGCAGGAGCTGTGCGAGGCGGTGGGCGGCTATTTCGTCGATCTGATGGAAGGTCAGTATATGATCAACGTGCTGGAGCCAAAGTGCTGGCGCAGCACTGACGATGACGATACCGAGCTGGGTGAGCCGGATACCTTCCGCAAGCACTCCGTGCTGGCCCAGCACATCTCCTTCCTCAAGGACTTCTTCCGCAGCTACAAAAACTTCTCCGACGCGCACATCGACACCATCGAGATCCTGCTGGCACGGCTCTATGTGGAATGGGGCATTTCTGAGGACACGGACTTCAAGGGCATGCGCTCCGATCAGTTTCCCATCCTCTCGGATCTCTACACGCTGATCCTGCGGGAATTTGAGCAGTACGATCAGTACGGCGGCAGCCAGCTCTATACGAAGCAGCTCCTGCAGGAGGTGCTCTTGGGACTCCACTCCATCTGCATCGGCACGGACTCCCAGATGTTCAACGGCCACACCAACATCTCCTCCAGCCGCTTCCTCGTCTTCGGCGTGAAGGGCATTCTCACGGCGGCGAAGAATGTCAAGGCCGCGATGCTGTTTAATATTCTCTCCTTCATGTCGGATAAGCTCCTGACCGAGGGAAACACTGTCGCCGCGCTGGACGAGCTGTATCGGTGGCTGGACAACCGCACGACCATTGAGTACATCCGCAACTGCCTCAAGCGCGTCCGCAAGAAAGAGTCGGCCATGATGATGGCCTCGCAAAACATTGAGGACTTTGACCAGCCCAATGTGCGGGAGATGACGAGACCACTGTTTGCAATCCCGCCGCATCAGTTTCTGTTCTTCCCCGGCTCCATTTCCAAAGCCGGGTATATGGACATGCTGCAGCTGGAGGATGCGGAGTATGAGCTGATCCACGCGGCACAGCGAGGGATCTGCCTGTATAAATGCGGCAACGAGCGTTATTTGCTGGAGGTGCACGCCCCGCCGTACAAGGAAGCGCTCTTCGGGAAGGCGGGAGGCCGATGAAAGCCAGTCTCATCAAGCTGGCGCTCTCCGTCCTCACCAGCGAGAAAGGCCGCAGGGCGGTGGGCTGGATTCTGGTGGCGGCGTTCTCGCCGCTGATCCTGATTAGTGCCTTTCTCTGCGCCCTTGGTTCCGGCGAGGCCGCGCATAACAACAACATGGTGGAAGCCTGCTTCTACGGTGTGGAGATCTCAGACAAAGCGCCGCAGGAGCTGAAGGCCCATGTGCGGGAGATGCGCTCGGCCTTCTCCCTTCTGGATTCCGCCGTCTCCGCGGCAAACGCGGAGATGGAGGACGGAAACAGCCTTGATCCCATCCGGGTCAAGGCTGTTTTCCTTGCCCTCTGCTATGGCGAGTCCGCGCCAACGTCGCGGGCCGCCAACCGCTTTGTGGACTGCTTCTATACCACAGAGGAGGCAACGTGCACCGTGGAGGTAGAGGGCGAGGACGGAGAAATCACAGAGGAAGAAGAAAGCTATGTCCGCGCCATGCCGCTCCCGCTCCGCGCCGCCTATGGGAACGTGTCCTCGCTCCTCGGCAGAGAGATCACCGAAGAGGACTATGACAACATCTCGCATATCTACCTAATGATCGCAGGCGACATGGGCGATTGGGAGTACGACGGCGACTACAGCTACCTGGGCGGAGACTACGACACTGATTGGGATCTCCCGCCCGTGGCCGCCGATCCAAACAAGACCGTGGCTGGACTGGTGGCCTATGTGACCAACGCCTATGAATCCGGCTGGGGTTATGTTTGGGGAACCTTCGGCAACGTGCTGACGCAGAGTGCGTTCCAATCCAAGCTGGAGCAGTACCCGGAGGGTGTCGGCAACTATGCGGACTTCATTCAGGAGCATTGGATCGGGCGTCGCACCGCCGACTGCGTGGGACTCATCAAGAGCTACGGCTGGTACGATCCCGACACCGAGAGCATCGTCTACGGCTCCCACGGCATGCCGGACATCGGTGCCAACCAGATGTACTACTCGGCCTCCGAGTCCGGCCCCATCAGCAGCATCCCGGAGATTCCGGGCCTTGCCGTCTGGCACGACGGACACATCGGGGTCTACATCGGCCACGGCGAAGTGATCGAGGCCATGGGTACCCGCTACGGCGTGGTCAAAACGCAGCTCGCTGGTCGCGGCTGGACCCACTGGCTGAAGATCGCCTACATCAACTATGACTGAGGAGAACGTATGAAATGGAAAAAACCGAGATCAAGATCAGCATCGACAATGAACGCCTGGAAGCGCTCACCTACTTCCTGCAGAAAAAAGAAACTTCCTCACTGCAGAAGGAACTTGGGAAAATCCTGGAAGAGCTGTACGAAAAGACAGTCCCACCGGATGTGAGAGATTACATCGACGGGAGGCAGAAGAAGGCGGCCCCTCCCAAGCCCAAGGTCAAGCCGCCGACTAAGAACAATGCCGAGCGAGCTGACGAAAAAGATTGATCTGTCCCTGCAGCGCATAGAGACCTTCCATCCGCCGGAAGGTCTCTATCTTGCTTTCTCGGGCGGTAAGGATTCCGTCGTCTGCAAGCGCCTGCTGGACATGGCCGGCGCGAAGTACGACGCGCACTATCGCGTGACCTCGGTCGATCCGCCGGAGCTGGTGCGCTTCATCCGTGATGTGTACGGAGATGTGGATCGGGAGGTGCCGCGGGATGACTTGGGGAAGCCCATCACCATGTGGAACCTGATCCCGCGCAAGCTGATGCCGCCGACGCGCCTCGCGCGCTACTGCTGCGAGGAACTCAAGGAAAGCGGCGGCGAGGGGCGCATGACTTTGACCGGCGTCCGTTGGGCAGAGAGCAAGAACCGTGAGGACAACCAGGGCGTGGTCACGATCATGAGCCGCAGCGCCCAGCGGGAGCTGGGAGAAGATGAAAACTTCCGTCCGACCCATCAAGGCGGACTGATGCTTCTCAGCGACAATACCGAAAGCCGCCGTATGATCGAGACTTGCTACCGCAGGCACAAGACCACGCTCAATCCCATCATCGACTGGACGGACGCGGAGGTCTGGACCTTCATTCGCGGGGAGCGCATTCCGTACTGCTGCCTCTATGATGAGGGCTTCCACCGGCTGGGCTGCATCGGCTGTCCGATGGCGTCCCGCAGGGGACGCTCCGCAGAGTTTGCCCGCTGGCCGAAGTACAAAGCCGCCTACCTGCGCGCCTTCGAGAGGATGATCGCGGAGCGCGAGCGACGCGGTAAGATCGACGGCACCTGGCGCATCGGCACAGATCCGATGGAGATCTTCCATTGGTGGATGGAGGACGGCGTCCTGCCCGGTCAACTCGTGATGGATGAATTTGACTAATAGGAGATGATGAAAATAGCTAACAACAAAAGCGCCGTATCCTTTTTGAAAAGCATGACCGCCCGCAGGCTGATTCCCAGCGACGTGGAGTTCTCCCACATCTCCTTTGTGGGCGAGCATCAGATTGCCTTTCGCATGGAGCCGATCCGACAGGCGGGAGATATCTTCGGCATCCTGCCTGTCGCCAGCGAGAAAGTGACCGTCACAGCCTTCTACGATCTGGTCAGACATTGCACGCACTGCACGCTGGAGCTGATCGTGACCGTGGAGGAACGGGAGTACCGCTACGAGTACATGCTGACGCGCGACGAGCGGCGGATGCTCTGCGAGAAGATGGAGAGCTTCTTTCGCCAGCGCGTCGGCACTGACCTGCGGAGCTTCAGCTTTGAGCGCCTCACCGTACCCGCGGCACCGGGGTGGGAGTGAGGAGGCACAGGGCCGAGGAGGAGGGCGAGGCAGGAGAAAGAGGCGGGGTCGCGCTGCGCCCCGCCTTGCCCACTTCTGCCCGCAGTGCGGGCAGTTTTCGGTTGTTAGAAAGGGGGTTCCTGTACCCATGAAAAAGGAGGCGAGGGAGTCGTGACAACAGAAAAAGCCCGAAAATTCAAGAAAAAAAGTGGGGTTCCTGCGGCAGCTTGGAGGTGTTTTGCCAATGGTTGAGGGAAAGATCAAATTCCCGCTCTGGATCGCGCCGGAGACAAAAGAGATTGTTGCCGAGAGCTTTCAGAAAGACAACTGTAAAAGTATGAGTGAGTTTATAGAGAAGGCCATTCTTTTCTATAACGGCTATCTTCATGCAAGGCACGCGGAATACTACCTGCCGCGAGTCCTCGGCTCCATCCTGCAAGGGACGCTCGGGCTCTTCGGAGATCGCATCGGCAAGCTGCTGTTCAAGCAGGCGGTGGAGTGCAATATCGCAAATCATATCCTCGCCGCCGATACGGATATGGACGTGGAGACCTACGAGCGATTGCGGAACCGCAGCCTGCGTGAGGTCAAGCAGACCAAGGGTGAGATCTCCTTTGAGGATGACCTGATCTTCCAGAAGTCGCTATGAAGTTGATCCAAAAGTGCGGGTACATCAAGGCAGGCGGTGGCGGCGCGTATATGAAGTACATCGCCACGCGGGAGGGCGTGGAGATCATTCAAAACGACGCTCCCCCAACAAAGAAGCAACAGGAGCTGGTCTCAGATATCCTGCATGACTTCCCGGACTCCAAAGAGCTGTTTGAGTACGCGGACTACACCGCCAAGCCCACGGCCGGAAACGCCTCGGCGTTCCTGTCCGCTGCGCTCGACCAAAACTCGCACACGATCCAGGACGGGGATATTTACATGAAATATATCGCCACCCGCCCTCGTGCGGAGAAGCATGGCGACCACGGCCTTTTCGGCCAGGCACTCCATGTGGATCTGCACAGCGCCATGCGGGAGTTGGAAGCTCACACGGGCAATACCTGGACAATCATCTTCTCTCTGCGCCGGGAGGACGCGGCGCGTCTCGGTTATGACAACGCAGCGGCGTGGCAAGCCCTGCTGATCGCACATCAGCACCAGATCGCGGAAGCAATGAAGATCCAACCGGAACATCTTCATTGGTACGCGGCCTTTCACGATGAAGGCCATCATCCCCACATCCACATGATGCTTTGGAGCGACGATCCGAAACAAGGGTATCTGAGTGAGACTGGCGTCAAGGCCATGCGCTCCGCACTGACCAATGAGATCTATAAGGATGAGATGTACCAGTTCTATACGCAGAAGGACATCTCGTATAAGGAACTGACAGCAAAAGCGCAGGAATCCATGCGAAAGCTGATCGAAGCCATGCAAACGAAGGTCTGCACAAGCCCGGTGATCGAACAGAAGATGCAGGAGCTGGTGGTGTCTCTCGGAAGCGCCAAAGGGAAAAAACAGCACGGCTATCTGCCGAAGGAAGTCAAGGAGATCGTGGACAACATCGTGGATGAACTTGCCAGTCAGCCGGAGGTGGCCGCTTGCTATGAGGTATGGAACAAGCTGCGGGATGAGCTGGAGGCGTACTACAAGGACAAACCACGCAAGCATCTTCCGCTCTCCCGGCAGAAAGAGTTCCGCGTAATCAAGAATATGGTAATCCGCGAGGCCGAGAACATCCGCCTCGGCGTCTTCTCCTTTGAAGATGACATGGCGGAGGAGGCCACCGCTGTCGCAGAGACAGAACTCCGTGAGTTGGAGATTTCCGCCGATAGAGGTGACGATCATGCGATGTACCGGCTCGGAAAACTCTGCCTGAACGGGGAGAGCGTCGAGCAAGATACGGATACCGGAATCGCTTGGCTTAGGCAAGCGGCGGAGCAAAGCAATCCGTATGCCCAATACGCCCTCGGCAAGCTGTACCTGCAAGGTCGGGAGGTCCCGCAAGATAAAGAGAAAGCCCTGCGCTGGCTGGAAAGCTCCGCCGCGCAGGGCAATGTCTATGCGCAATATCTGATTGACCGGATGGACGAGCAGCGCGATCCGTCGATCCTGCTCGCCGCCATGAAGCTCCTGCATCACGCCTCCCGTATTTTTCGGGAGAAGGTTATGACCGAAAACCCGAAAGGCATCCGAATGGACTCCCGCCGCCGAAAGCAACTCCTGCAAAAACGCCTCGCCATGGGTCACAAGATCGCCGATCATGAGGAGCAGATACAGGGGCAGGTTATGACTTGATTACTCCACCCAAACTATGCGACCGGCTTTGCGCTCCTTCGCCTCCGGCTCTGCGCCGTCGATGAAGCCCACGATGCAGGGACCGATTCCTTCCCACTCGCCTTCGATGCCAAGTTCGCGGAGAATCGCCTTGCCCTCCGCGGAATCAAATTCTTCTCTGGCCCGGTTGATCCAGTAGCTTCCAAGCCCCAGCGCGTGGGCGGCCAGCATCATGTTCCCCATGGTGAGGCTCCCGTCGTACACGTGGTTCGGACTGGCCTTGTCCGCCAGCACCAGCAGAACGACCAGCACACCGTAAAAAGAATCAAAGCCCTCCGGCCAGCCGCCGATCTCGCGGTTCATTTCCATGAGTCGATCACGGAGCGCCTTGTCGGTAATGGCAACGATGATAGACGATTGTAGCCCCTTGCCGCTGGCGGCGTACAGCCCGGCTTAAATAATTTTATTTAAATCCTCCCGATCCGGTAGCTCCGACTTATACTTACGAATACTGCGGCGGCTTTTCATTGCGTCAAGAATGGGTTCCATTGTTTTGTGTCCTTTTCTAATTGAGTAGCTCGACAAACTGGAATTTGAAATCCCCGAAATCATAGGCATCCGCCAGTGATTATAGGATTTTAATGAAATCCTCTGAAACCGTTGAAAACAAAGGATTTTCCGCAATCTGCTCACCGAATCCCTTTATTAAATGTTACACCGTTTCTACAACGCCCTCGCCGCTCATAAGGGCAAAAGCAAGGGCAAGAAAAACCCATAACAGGATATAACAGGGTGTGGCAATCGGGAGCCTGTGACATATGCGCGAATATACTTCAACGATTATTATAACGGAGGATGTCAATATGGAAAAGTACATTTATGATAAGAACAACGGTCTTTGGTATGAGCTTCAGGGTGACTATTACATCCCCTGCCTGACAGTACCGGATCAAGAAGAACGGCCCATCGGGATTTGTGGGCAGCGACACCTGCGGTACATCAAACAGGAGCGCAAGGCCCTATATACGGAGCTGCTGACCAGCGGCAGACTGCATACCTATCTGACCGACGTCAACGAACAGGCAACAGCGCAAATGCTCTTGCTGACAAAGCAAATGGCCGAGCGGGAGGGCGTCACCGAACAACTCAAGGCGCAGGATCAAATGCTGTGGGTGCAACGGATGAACAACATCCGGGACAGAGCAATGGAGATTGTAAACAACGATCTGATTTACGCATAAGGTATCAGGCGGCGGGGAGCAATCCCTGCCGCCTTTTTACTGAAATGCCATGCAATGTCTATTTGAAAAATGAGCAGGTAAAACACTCTTTATATAGTGACAAATCTGTCACTACGCGGTATAATAATGTCACTTCGGAAAGCGAGGGACAGGATATGAACTTAGGAAAAGAAACAGAAACGCTTGAGTTTAAAAAGACAACAGGTGAAATGAAAGAGGCGATGATCTCCATCTCCTCCATTCTGAATAAGCATGGGATCGGAACTCTCTATTTCGGCGTGAAGCCTAACGGAGACGTCTGCGGGCAGGATGTTTCTGAGTCATCGCTCAGAGACGTGTCCCGTGCCATATATGAAAGCATTCGGCCTCAAATCTACCCTGCTATCGAGGAAGTCATTCTGGACGGAAAGCACCTGATCAAGGTTGAATTCAACGGTAATAATACGCCCTACTCTGCGGCTGGGAGATACTATCTTCGGACTGCTGACGAGGATCGGGAGGTCACGCCGGAAGAATTAAAAAGCTTTTTCGTTTCAAATGAATATCGTGAGAAATGGGAGAAAACGCCCTCTGCCGCCTCAGTGAAGCAAGTCGATAAGAACGCTGTCAAAGCATTCTGGCAAAAAGCTATTTCAGCCGGAAGAATACCGGAGGGAAGATATACTTGTCCGGTCATCCTCAAACGGTATGGGCTTGTCAATGGCGACAATCTCAACAATGCGGGTGAATACCTTTTCGGAAACACACATCCCGTCACTTTGAAAGCGGCCATATTTGCAACGGATGAGAAGCTCACTTTCCTTGATATGAAGCTGTTGGAGGATAACATCTATAATCTTCTCGGAACTGCTGAGGATTACATACTGAAAAACATCCGGTGGAGAAGCGAGATCATCGGCACAGAGAGAACTGAGATACCGGAGATTCCCGTGGCGGTCATCAGAGAGGTTTTGGCCAACAGCTTTGCCCATGCTGTCTATAACGGCCGCACAAACCATGAGATTTGTATTCATCCCGGAATGATCACCATTTACAGCCCCGGCGAATATGCAAGCAATCACAAGCCTGAAGACTACATGAAGGGCAATTATGAGTCTGTAATTCGAAACGCCACGATTGCCAAAATCCTTTATCTCAACAAGTCGATTGAGCAGTTTGGAAGCGGATTTAAGCGTATCAACAGCTTGTGCAAAGATGCCGGAATACGCTTCTCATATGAGAGTGACGAACTTGGATTCAAGTTTATCCTGTATCGTCCGGAGCTTCAAAGTGACATTCCCAGCGTCACTTTGGATGTCACTTTGAACGGGACAGAGATGGCCGTGCTAGCTATTTTGAAACAGAAGCCGGATTCTTCGCGAGGCGAGATTGCGGAAAAGATTTCTAAAACGGTCAGGACTGTACAGAGAGCATTGGACTCGTTACGGGATAAAGGTTATATCCAGCGCGTCGGTTCCAAACAAGATCCGCAATGGAAAATATTAAAATAAAGCCGGGATACATATGAATAACTCTATCTACAAAATTGCAGTATGCGACGATAGTCAGGCAGATATCGATTATATAACGATTCTTGTAAAAGAGTGGGCGAAGGACAAAACGATCCAGATTAAAGCTTACCCGTCCGCAGAAGCATTCATGTTCAACTATGCTGAGGAAAAAGATTTTGATATCCTCCTTCTTGACATTGAAATGGGCAAAATGGACGGTGTGACAATGGCAAAGGCGATTCGCCAGGACAACGAGTCCGTCCAAATCGTCTTTATCACAGGCTATTCAGAATACATTGCAGATGGTTATGACGTGGCTGCGCTCCATTACCTGATAAAACCAGTAAAGAAGGAACAGCTTTGGAGCGTATTAGACCGGGCATCGGAGCGGCTAAAGAAAAACGAAAAAGAGCTCTTGCTCAAAACCGCTGATGAGACTGTCGTCATGCCTGTAAGAG
>Ga0247611_10004745_pt1 | contig 18568 bp, 19 predicted proteins | sample 177DNAGHGhighgp2_FD_192422 | JGI IMG/M metagenome (GOLD analysis project Ga0247611, IMG submission 192422) | Sheep rumen microbial communities from Palmerston North, Manawatu-Wanganui, New Zealand - 1770 DNA GHGhigh gp2 | ecosystem: Host-associated > Mammals > Digestive system > Stomach > Rumen... | reverse complement strand
TGTAATTTCACCAATTTCGTTTCCTGTAATACCTGCACTCTTAAGGCCTTCAGCAACTTCTTTTGCCTGACCACAGAGCTTAAACACTACAGTTTCACGTTCAATTGTCTTAAATGGAGTTTCAGAAATACCGCGCTTCTTAGTAAGGCCGCCCATTGCATCCAGCTCATCCTTTGAAAGATTTGCTGCATCGAGCTGAGCGTTTTCAGCGCTTTCTGCCTTTTTAATTAAGTCTTTTGTAATGGCGATTCTTGCTGGTAATTCTTTGCCTGTTACCTCAGCCTTCTTTTCGGCATTCATTGCAAGAACACCTTCTTTGCTCAGTGAACCGAAAGCAGAACCTACATCCTTATTTTCTACACCGAGACCAGCTGCCAGTTCAGGGAGCAGCTTAGGACCATTTTCCTTGAGGAAATTGACAATTCTTTCTTCAATCAGACCATTCTGCAGAACAGAACGTCCAAAATCAGTTAATTCGAAATAAGTGTGAGGAGTTCTTGAAACTTCCTTGAGAAGGCCTTTTCCTGACAACCAGCTGAATGCCTGGTTAGCGTGGCCTTCTTTATAATTCAGTTCTTTCTGAAGGCGAACAGAAGTAAGTTCATCCTCCAATCCATAATGAAGCAGCACCTTAATTTCAAGAGGGTGCAAGTTCTTAATGATGTTTGTGAGATCTGCCAATTTAATTACCGTTTCAAGACTTTTTGATTTATTTTATTTAGTAAACATGACATAAACAATGTACTCTGTCATTCTTATGCCTCTGCTGTCCTTAAAATACCTAGTCTTGTCCTTTTCACGATGCGCGTAATGCTTATATTTGTTTTCTACAGCAAATTGTTCAAAAAATGCCATAGAAGTATTCATTGCTTCACCCTGATCAAAAACACCTGCCATACAAACATAGTGCAAACGAACTTCCCCTGTGAATGGAACATATTCCATTGTAAGTTTCACATTCTTTGCAGTTGGATGCTGATCACCGAAAGTGTCTTCAAGATCAACGATTCTTACAGTGGTTGCTGTAACATCCTCATCAACAGCTTCGTCAAAAGACTGATTCATAGCCTCCTGAGCGATAATTGATGCTGAAAATATTGAAACGAGCGTTAGTACTGTTACAAAAAGTAACTTTTTCATTATAAGCCTCCCCGAGCAAATAATTAGTACAATGAATACCGAATTATTCTATCAGTTTCCATAAAAAAATCAAGGTCAACGACATATTTGCCCTGCCTGATATATATCCTCGGGTTATCCACTATCAGTATGGAACCCGCAATTTCCTTAGGTTTGTTCTTTTCATAGATGCGCCAGTATTCCCGCACACCATTTTTTACTGCATTTTCACAGGCTTCCTGGATTCCCTCAAAGCCTTTTTCCACAGAAGCCTCTCCAATCCCCTTAATTTTTGGATGAGTTATGCTGATCCAGCGCTGGTAAACAATCTTTTGAGTTGCCGTTCTGTCACAGAAAGCCCAGACCTTCAATTTTGGACCATCCACCTGAGGACTTTTGTAAGAAATTCTGTTTACTGCCGTATCAAAAGGCTTTAACACTGTCAGCTCAAAATATTCTTCCACCTTTCTGGCTTTATCTGATGGAGTATATTCAAAGCCCCATCCCCCAAGCATACCACTCAACAAATATGGAGTAATCTGTTTGGCCCGATTAATTGAAAATCTGAAGATTTCAAGTTCATCTTCTTCAAGATTAAGGGCTTCTTTTTCCTCTTCCGGGGAAAGAGCCTCTTCTTCAAAATTACCAGGGAAAGCATCCATATCAGCCCAGATCTGAATACGAATCTGATCCAGCTGAGACGGTTCCTGAGCAAAGAATTTAACAGGATTCAAAAGAGAAAAACACAGTGAAAGTACAAAAATTATCTTCTTCTGTAAGCTTCTATCCATACTTTTACAGGATTCACCCTCATCCTTATCAGAATATAAATGAAAGCCATTACAAATCCTGTCAGATGAGTAAGATGTGCTACGCCTGCTTGTCCAAAAAACTGTGAGACTATTTCCACAACAGCATATAACAGCACCAGAACAGGTGCCGGAACAGGGATTATACCCCAGATTCTAATAATACTTCTTGGGAAAAGAACTGCATACATGAGCAGAATGGAATAAATTGCACCACTTGCCCCCACCAGCAACGTATTCACGCCCAGTAATCTGTACATCAAAAGAGAAATCAGCCCGTCAAAAATACCGCACACAAAGTAGAAGAGCAGAAATTCAAAGGAACCAATTGTTCTTTCAACAATAAAGCCAAAACAAAGAAGTCCCAGCATATTGAAAATCAAATGGCTCCAGTTTGCGTGAACAAACATATAACTGACCGGCTGCCACCAGAAATGATAGTGAAAGCAGCCTGTCACAGAAAGTCCGCCTAAAGATTGTATATACATATAAATCCGCGGATTTACTGCACCTGCCAGAAAAACAAGAACATTTAACGCTACAATTATTGCTGTAGCATAAAAATATCTGTATCTGAACGGCTTATTTATAAATAATTTTTTTTCCATATAATTCTTTTCTCTAAAATTGATTATCGTTCATGTGGGACTTTTTTTAAATACTGGAAATGAAAATTTATAAAACTCTAACGAATTATTATTTTTCTTAACCAGGACACTTTTCAGTCTAAAGCGGCAAGAAGGGCAGGGTCAGCAAAAGTAATCCGGTTCCGTCCATTCCTCTTAGACACATATAGAGCCTGATCAGCCTGATCCACAAGAGTTTTAGCTGAAGCAACTGGATTGTTATCCACAGAGAAAATAGAAAATCCCCCGGAAATTGTAACCTTCATATGCTGGCCTTTATAATTAAAATCGTATTCTTCAATATTTTTTCTGATTCTTTCTGCAATAAGCATGGAATCTTTTTTGCTCGCATTGTAGAGCATGATGGTAAATTCTTCACCGCCGTATCTAGAGGCAAGGTCATCGCTCCGGATGCTGTCCTTCATAATCTTTGCAACAGTAACAAGTACATAATCTCCGCAGGCATGGCCGTAAGTATCGTTAAACTTTTTGAAGAAATCAATATCGAACATAATTACGCTTACAGTCTGTTTTTGAGAAGCAGCAAAATCCAGACGGTCAGACAACACGTTAAAGAAATAATATCTCTGCTTTAGCATTGTCATTGAGTCAGTAGATGACCGCTCAATAAGAACCGTATTGTTTACTGCAATAGATGCGAGAGATGCAATTGTGTATATTTCGTTTCTTTCGTAATCAGAGTAAGTGCCGTTTCCGTCCACAGCAATTTTTTCCCCAAGAAGCAAAAGACCGTTAAGACGATTTTTTACAACCATTGGAACTATGAGGGTAGGGCAGAGGGATAAGAGCATTTCAAGATCTTTATTACTGCCAATTTTTTCTTTCAGTTCTTCCGGAGTATATGTACGGCTGAAATTATCTGCATTCTGAAAAAAAGAAATCAATGCTGAGTTAATGGAAATTTTGTAATCGTAAGATGAATCTTTTGTCATTCCAAAGAAGTAAGATCCAAGAGTAAAAACGTCAGAATCAATTCCTTCGTGAATAATAATGCCGGCTCCTGTAATGCGCATTTGAGCCATGGCAATGTAAATGATTGATTCTATCAGTTTGGAATATTCAAGAGTTGTACTTAAAGACCTTGAGATTTCAAGCATCTGCTTTAAATCGTAAATTTCCTTTTCATAACTTCCAGTCTTTTTAATAGTAGACGAAGCGGCTTTTAAACTGGTTTTAACCAATTTTTTACCAGACGAGGACACCTTTTTTGATGTTCCCCTGGCCTTAGTTGAGTTTCTCTTCTTTTTTTTTGAATTACCAGCAACTGCCACTATAAATTCCCACTATTGCTTATCAATATTTCCGATTATAACATAGTTTTTCATGATTTCAAGAAAAATAATCCACTGAGGATGCTGACGTTCCATAGCTTCATAATTATCCCTGTTTCGGGAAGACATCATGAGAACCCTAAGGTTAGAAATTGATTCACTTGTAGGTTTTTTAGATTCAATTATCAATTCTGTAACAATTCTGTTCAGATGATTTATAGTTGCACATTCCTTCTGTATTAAATCCTTTGCAGATTTATTGATGATTTCAACCTGTTCCTTAAGTTTTAACACAAAAGAGTTGTCTTTATGGCTGTCCCGGATAAATCCTGTTAAAAGAGCTTCATCAAAAGGACCGCCCCTCTCAAATTTTTTCTCGAATTCTTCAAGGCGGGAAAGGGTATCGTTTGTAGCGTAAACAACCTGAGAAAAATCTGTTTTGTAAGTTGGATTGCTGAAAAATCCTTCAATTACAATATCATTTAGCAAAGGCTTGATTCTTTCTTCGTAGTAGTAGAGGACAAAACCCTTTAATACCTGATAAGGCAGAATCCATTCAAAAGAAGTTGTTGAACTCTGCTTGAGTTGATTGTTCATATCCGCATTGTAGCCGTTTACTTTAGGCAATTCATAACCGGCAAAGAGATTTCTTACTTCACTTACAATTGTTTCATCCTGAAGTTCACTCTTCATGCGCTTTTCATCAGTTACAAACTTTTCCTGAAGATATTTTGCATACTTCTGGCGGGTCTTTGCTTTATAAACAGCCCTTTCCGGCATTAGTTCAGGATTCTTTTTTGCAACACGGAGAAGCCCCAGCAAAACTTCATTTGTTAAAACCTGCCTTCTCACTGTCTGAAGTTTTTTAAGGGCATCCATTACTTCACGGGAAGAACGATCTGAAAGTTTCTGCCCCGTAAGGAGTTCCCCCAGTGCCAGAATTGCATTTGCAACTGATCTGGTAATATTAAGCCCTGCCAGGACAAAATATAGTTCATTTATTGAAGTTTCTACAAGTTCTGCCGGAACTGCCTGGAAGGACGGTTCATAGTCAGGGGATGTAGAAAAGTTAATGTCAAATATTCTGAGGGCTGTAAGATATTTATAATTACAAACATCATAAATCTGCCGGATTACATCGATTACATCTTCAATTGCACTAAAATCCTGGGAATTCATCAAATTGATAACTTTTTCCAGCTGACGTCTTTCACTTTCAAAATACCGGGAAATATTTGGAGCTTCCCTTGCGCCTTTTTTACGGTTCTCATATTCCAGGCTTTCAAGAATCTGCTGAGCTTCATCATCAAAACCTGTAAGAAGGAGCTGTTCTTCAAAACGGTCGTTGCGGGTAATGTCATCTGAACAGATTGTGTTATCAAGAATTTTTAAAATAGGCTTAGAGGCTTGGTACATGATTCTCAAAACTTCTGCAAAGTTTGGCTCAATCATCCCATTGCTGAAAATACCATTCCTATTATTTTTTAATTCTGATTCAATTTTTTTAAGAGCCTGCTTTTTTTTTACAGCCGGATTAGAAGCCATAAATATGCTCTCAAAAAAATCAATCACCTCACTGAAAAATGACATACAATAATTTTAGTCCATGCTATTCATTTGCTCAAGATACGGCATTAAGATGTTCTTAAAATCCTGAACGGTCTGGGCCTGCACAACCTCCTGTCTTATTTTTGCTCCGCCAGTCACTCCGGAAATATAAGCGCAGAATTTTTTACGCATCTGAAGACAGGCTGCTTTTTCACCTTTCTCTTCAACGCTAATATTCAATTCCTTAAAACCGGCCTTTATTCTTTCTGAAAAACTTTCCTGTTCGTAATGACCACTGGTCAAATATTGAATGGTTCTCTTAAAAAGGAAAGGATCTCCCATTGCACCACGGGCAAACATTACGCCATCAACACCGGTTTCTTCCAGCATTTGTTTTGCAGTTTCAGGAGTGTTTGCGTCACCGCTGCCAAAAACAGGAATTTTTCCATTAATAAATTCCACAAGCTGACGCTGAATATCCCAGTTTGCATGTCCTTCATAACCCTGAGCCCTGGTTCTTGCATGAATGGTTATTCCGTCTGCACCGGCATCAAGAGCAGCCTGAGCACATTCTTTCCAGGTGATGTTATTGCCGTCCCAGCCGCTTCTGATTTTAATGGTAACTGGAACACTGCCTCTTTCCGGATGTTCGCTGGTATATTTTACACAAGCATCCTTTACAGCCCTAACAATTGCGTAAAGCCTGTCCGGTTCTTTTGTAAGCATGCTGCCTGCACCAGATTTTATGATTTTTGGTACAGGACAACCGCCGTTTATATCAATTGAATCGCAGTCGGTCCGGGATAACACAAGAGGCACTGCTCTTTCCATTACATCTGCATTTCCGCCAAAAATCTGCACTGCATAAATTTTTTCATCCGGAGAACGAGTCATTAATTCTTCAGACTTAAGGGAACCGCGGGTCAGTGCTTCTGCAGAAACCATTTCTGTAGTACACATAGCGGCGCCCTGTTCGGCACAAAGAGAACGGAATGCTCTGTCGGAATAACCGGCAATTGGGGCTAAAAAAAGGTTCCCCGGCACTTCCAGAGAACCTATCTTCACAGGGTGATACAGACTCATAGGATTATTCTTCCGGCAGGCCAAAGAAAGTACAAGAGTTATTCCACAACTGCTTTGCTAAAGGTTCCATTTCCATATCCAGCATTTCTGCAAGGAATCTTACTGTAGAAACCAGCATTGCAGGTTTAGTGCGCTTCTGTTCACGTAAATCAGCAGGAATCATAAACGGACTTTCTGTTTCAACAACGATTCTGTCCAGTGGAAGATTCATAACTGTATCGTGAAGATTCTTTGCATTTCTGTAAGTCAAATTTCCTGCAAAAGAGAAGTATGCATTCATATCAGCAGCAAGAACCTTTTTTGCATAGGACGCATCTTCGCTGTAACAGTGGAATACTACGCCTTTGTCCGGAATATGATCCTGAAGAATGTCAAAAATGTCCTGGCCGGCTTCACGGTTATGAATGATTACCGGTTTATTCAGTTTCTGAGCAAGATCCAGCTGGGTAATAAAAAGTTCAATCTGACTTCTTTTATCACCATACTGCTTATAGTAGTCCAGACCTGTTTCGCCGATAGCCACAACATTTGGAAGGCTGGCACTTTCTTCAATGGTCTGAATCCAGTTTTCACCAGGAGTTGTAACTTCTGAAGGGCCTACACCTACGGCATGGTAAATACCCTTCTGGCTTTTTAAAATAGTATACTCCTTCTTAAAATCGTGAAGGTTATTATTTATACTAACGATACGTGTTACTCCGGCCTGTTTTGCCTGCTGAATAACGCGGAATTGTTCTATAGGGTTATCATAGATCAGCCCTATGTGAGCATGAGTATCAAAAAACTGCATGGCTTTTGCTTCCTTAAAAATGATGGAACAGTAGGTTCCGATGGAGACTAATAAAAACAAACTATTTGTTTTTAATAACAATTATATAGATAAAAGATACCATAGGTTTTGTTTCAAGTCAAATTTATGGAGATTTTTTAACATTTTTCACTAATTCGTAAGTGATTTTGTTAATTCCATTTCTTAATTTTTTTAATCCCTTAAGTCAGGTCTTTATTTCAAATCTTGATGAAGTTCTTCCAAAAGTGAATGAGGCAGTTGAGTTTTAATCCCTTAATTCAGGTCTTTATTTCAAATTTAAGTGATTTGGAATACATCATAATTATAAGAGAGTTTTAATCCCTTAATTCAGGTCTTTATTTCAAATGAAAGTGGAGACGTGAAAAAGTGGTGTGTATTAATCACAAGTTTTAATCCCTTAATTCAGGTCTTTATTTCAAATGTATGCAGGCAGAGTCCTGGCACATGGCAGTACAATCACTGGTTTTAATCCCTTAATTCAGGTCTTTATTTCAAATGAGAATACTTAGTATACAAAGAGCCAGGAGATAAAGAAGGTTTTAATCCCTTAATTCAGGTCTTTATTTCAAATTTAAGACTTTTACCCGCGACAATGAGAACTATTTTGGGTTTTAATCCCTTAATTCAGGTCTTTATTTCAAATTTAACGATGAAGAAACAGCAGTACAGGACAAGTACATGATGTTTTAATCCCTTAATTCAGGTCTTTATTTCAAATCGTTTCAAGAGAGGTCTTAAAAAGGAAGTTGCCATTGGTTTTAATCCCTTAATTCAGGTCTTTATTTCAAATGGTACTGTTATGTATGCAAAAACAATTTGCTGCGGATTTTGTTTTAATCCCTTAATTCAGGTCTTTATTTCAAATTATGGCCGACAAACGGATGTTCAGTAAATCAATAGTTTGTTTTAATCCCTTAATTCAGGTCTTTATTTCAAATACTACCCATAGTAATTCATTACGAGACACATATTTGCAAACATAAATTCGCAAACATCTGACTCTTTTTTTAAATTCATGGAACAGTATAAAATTTCATTCATTTATAAGAACTATAACTCCTTATAATACAATAAATTAGGTATTTTTCGCATAGCAAGGGCATTTTGCTGGGATTTTACAAAAGCTTGAACTTTGCGATTTATCAATGAACAGTTTCCCTTTTCATTCTGCAATAAAAACTATCACAGAATTATAAATTTTTCATCCTTCATACTATTTTCATTTTTTGAACCAACTCCATATTTTTCCTGTCTTTGCCAATCACGCTCACACACTTCAAAAAAAAGTAAAAAATCTTCAGTTACTTCAATTACCTCTTCAAGTCTATATTTTAACTTTTCAATAAGTTCATCGGAACAATTAGACTCAAAAACTGATTTCTGAACCCGCCATGCATAGGATTCCATTATCTTTTCAACTTTTCGTAAACGTTTAGCGTCCCGGATATCATATACAATCAAACGATGTTTACTTTCCAAGCAACTCTCCTTTAGTTCATAAAATTTGAAAATCTTGAGGAACAAATATATTTCCTTCTCCTAGTGTACTTGTATGCTTAAGACAGTCTTCACATAAAGGATAAATACGCAGACTATCTTCCCTTAAATTCAATAATTCTAGTAATTCATCTCGTAATTTTTCCATCATTTCCTTTTCAATTTCGCATTCAAAAAACGAATATTGAATACGGAGCCCAAAATTTTCAAGAAGCTTTGCCACTTACAACTCTTTTATACTGTTCTATCTGAGCATAAATTATTCTCTGATATGAAAGTTTCTGCCCCATAGGAGGATACAAATTGGATAAAAACTAGAGTTTCATCTTTTTTGGTTAATTTTCCATAATTTGAAAGAATGTAAATTGAAGCCATCTCATCTCCTATTTATCAATTGCGTCAGGAATTAAAAGAAAATCCTCTATTCCCAAATAAAGAATTCCTTTATCGTCATGCCATGGAATTATATTGTCTTTGATGATAACGATTTTCTTAAATGAATTCGTAATTCTATTTAGAGAATTGGTTTCTTGTATTCGTTTTGCTTCATCACCGATTGCTAATGCTGATTGTATGTAATAAACCATATTTCCATTTGTAGCTATAAAATCTACTTCAAGTTGAACTCTTTTGCTTTTTCCATCTGGATCTTTATAGTTGTATTCAACAACGCCAACATCAACGTCAAAGCCGCGAACAATTAATTCATTATAAATTACGTTTTCCATTATGTGGTTTTCTTCGTTCTGTCTGAATCCTAATCGTGCATTCCGCAAGCCAACATCTTCAAAATAGTATTTTCGCTGACGACCAATATACTTTCTTCCCTTTATATCATATCTTTCAGCTTTTCTAACTAAAAATGCATTTTCAAAATATGAAATATAGTCAGTTATAGTTTCATACTTAATATTTATTTTTTCCACTGATTTAAATGTATTTGCAATGACAGAAGGATTTGTTAATGAACCTGTACTTGATGAAATAATATTTAGAAGTGTATCCAAGATATTTTTTTCATATCGAATATTATTTCTTTCCAAAATATCGGTTATATATGTATTTTCAAACAAATCTTTCAAATAAAGACTTTTTTGTTCGTGTGATTTGCATTCAATAAGACCTGGCATACCACCGTAAACGAAATAATCTCTCCATGCATTTCTTTTATCGCCTTCGTAACCTGAATAAAACTCTGCATAAGACAAAGGATGAACTTGTATTTCATCCCCTCGTCCTCTAAATTCTGTCAATATATCAGATGAAAGCATTTTTGAATTAGAACCAGTAATGTAAATATCTGCATTTTTTATTTTTAATAATCCTAAAATTACATCCACAAATGTAATTTTACTTTCTTTGTCCTGAATATAAGGATTTTGAATGGTTTCAACTTTTTGTATTTCATCAAGAAAAATATAATACTGCTTTTCACTGTCCTTTATTTTTGAACGAATATATGTATCAAGTTCAAGAGGATTTCGATATTTGCTATATTTCAATTCGTCAAGGGATAAAGTAATTATACACTCATTTTCTATTCCCTGAGCTTTCAAATATGGAATATAAATATCAGTTAGTAAAAATGATTTTCCAGCTCTTCTTAAACCTGTTATTACTTTTACCCTGCCATTTTGTTTTCTATTAATCAGTTTTTCGAGAAGAATAGGCCTTTTTATCAATTTGTTCTCCCTCTGCTATATACTGGAATTATTTACGTATATACGCATTTAATTCCAATATACACACTTTATTGAATTTAGCAAAGTAAAAAGTTTTAGCGGAATTTAAACCAAGAATTCTTTTATTTGCTCGCTTAATTAGCACAGGCTTTATCCACACAAATACTTGGTTCATAATTTTGTTCCATCAACAATTTCAATTCCAAATTCTTTTGCCCTGCTAAGTACTGTCTGTTTTTCAACACAACTTTGTGTATATAAATAGGGCAATGCATTTAACCCAAATTTTGATTTCATAATAGCTTGAAGTTTGTAAAGCGCATCGTTAAGGACTTTAGCTCCTTCTTTACCTTCTACAAAACTTTTACATTCAATAACATGAAGCCGATTATTTTCAATATAGACAACATCTAGTTCATTTTTGTCATTTCCCTTTTCAATATGCACATTAAGAGCGATACTATCTTCAGATATATTCTTTTCTTCCTTTATTTTCTGGAAGACGAATTCTTCAAACCACCCACCTGTAATGTATTTTAAATTATCGTGAGAAAGTGCTTTTATATCGAAGCCAAATCTTGCTACAACATTAAGAACAGAATCTTTTTCTATTAATTGGCCTTCAGGCGTTGTAAATTTATCTTCAGGTACAATAGTTAAATCTACAGAATCTTTACGCTTAAAAATATTTCTGAAGTAAGCGTTATTCTGTAGTGCAACAATCGGTCTTATAGCTTCGATATTATCTTTTATTATTTCAGAATAAACATTTTTATTAAAACTATAATCTTTTTCGCATTTATTATCATACTTATAAACAATTCCATGAGCTTTCATATATTCCTCAAGTGTTAAAAGCTCAGAGACAGAAAACTCTTCATAATCAGGATAAATTTTATGAAGATTCTGATTAAGTGGTTGATAAAATATTTCACTTTTTTCTTTTACCTTAAAATAATCATAAGCTGCCAGACTCATTATTTTTGTACCACCAGTTATGTTTACAATATAACTTTCATGAGACCAGGCCGAAATCAGTTTTTCAATTTTTTTCTTTACATCTTCAATTGAATTTTCATCAACACAGACAGTTTCAATTTCATTTACATATTTTATGCAGTAATCAAGTGCATTTTTTATATGATTAGATTTATTCTTATTCTCCATTTTTTCTGTAGAAATAAAAAGCAAATCAACAGTCTGAAGATTATTTCTGAAAAACCATTTTAAAAATTGAATATTTGGAACCGTCTGTTCACTTATAAGTAATACAATAAGTTTATCTGCCATTTTTATCTCCGTACTAAATCAAATGCTAGTTTTGTCCATAATTCTGTGTCAGAATTTTTTATTTCTGAAGCCGTTTTCCAAGTTAGTTCTTTTAGTTCATCCGAAGGTCTTGGAATGTAACCATTTTCACAATCCATTAAATAAACAATTCCAAGATGAACCGCTCCAACTTCACTCTCAATTTCATTAATTATTCCCAAATATTTAAATCTACATTTATTTCGATCAAAATTTTTTATTTCCTCACTTACTTCTCTGAACATCCCATTAAGCAAAGTTTCTTCCAGAGTTTCTGCTTTATCAGGTTCATCAACATGACCTCCAATTCCTGCAGATAATTTGCCATGAAGTCTTTTTTCATTTCCATGACGTTTATAACAAGCAAATTTTTCCTGCTCATTTTTTACAAGAATATAGGGAATTAACTGTTGATAAGCTGTATTTGTTTCTGCTTCAGCTCTTTCCACCCATACACAATCTTCAGTTTTTAAAAAGTCTGTATATTTAATATTAAGCGCAATAGTACATTTTTTTATTTTCTCTGGAATGGAAGTTGTTTTCACACAACAAATTTTCATATTCCAAATTCCTCCTGACAGATTTTCAATATTTCATCTTCAAATTCATGCATAAGCCGGCTCTTTGTAATTTTGTCGCAGAAGGCAATACTCAAAGAATTTCTTATCATTACTATTACATCCCAAAGTGTAAGATTGTTGCACATCTTTGAAGCTTTTATAAATTCATTAGAAAGATATGTTCTACTAATTCCACAATCATCCGTATTAAGTGTAACCTTCAAACCCGCTTCAAGATATTTTTTTAACGGATACGTATCAGGTATTTTACTGAAACCAACAATCTGATCATTACTTGAAGGGCACATTTCAACTCCGATATTTTTATCCGCAAAATGCTGCAGAAGTTCTTTTTTATCAAGAAGTCTTAAGCCATGCCCAATTCGTTCTGCACTAAGATGATAAACAGCCTCCCAGATACTTTCAGCACCCTCTGTTTCTCCCGCATGAATTGTGATACGCATACATCGCTCTAAAAGGGGCATAAAGAGTTCTCTCAGTTCACTTGGCTTTATAGCACCCTCGTTACCAGCTAAATCAATACCGGCAATTTTTTCTGCAATAAGTGGATTTTGATTGAATAAATTTATTATTTCTTCAATGGATTTTTTTATTTTATCTTTTGTAGCTTCACGACCAATAATATAAATTAACCGATATTCAAGTCTTTTATACTTATCAAGAGTTTTTGAAACAATACTAATTACCTCTGATACAGAAAGACCAAGTTTTGTATATTTATATGGCGAAAATCTAATTTCTACATAACGTACATTATCACGAATAAGATTTTCTGCATAAATTTCAAGCGTTTTTGATATAGTTTCTTTTGTTTGTAAAATTGTACTCCCTTGGAAATCTCCTAATTTCTGATATTTATCTATTCCAATTGCATAAAAATTATTCTCATCTGTAAATTCTTTATAAATATCTTTATTTAATTCTAAAGCACTTTTAAATGAAAGTATTTTTGAAATTTTTGCATTAAATTTCTTTTGTGCTTCACCTATTTCCTCAATATGTGGAGCACATTCTGCAACTTTTATAATTTCTTCCGGTGAAAGCACCCCTCCTAAATGAGAATGAAGTTCTGCTTTTGGGAACTTTGAAATAAGCTTAAAATCTTGTTCATAATTTTTGCCCAATTTATATTTCTTTAGTCTTCTCAAAATATCTGGATGAAGAAAATACAGCTTTCTAAAAATATCTCCACCATTATGAGATCTTTCGCTAATCATTCCATAAAAATTTGCATAAAGCTGATTTGAACTTTCTTTACGACGCTGAATCTCCTCTTCAAGAGTTCCATTCTCGTCAAAAATGATAGAACAAAATTTCTCAGAAGAATCTTCAAAATTCAATGGATAATCTCTTGCAGCAAGACGTTTTCTATCTGCACTAACAACAAGACTAGGCTCTGTTTTTATATTAACAACAAGAGGAACAAAGTAAGGCTGATATTTTTTATATGGTTTTGATAAAAAGTCATCTTCTCGAATTTTTTTTGAAAGTTCCGGATTTTTATAAAAATCTTTATCTACCACATGAATCATCAAATCACAACCAAAAAGATTTCCTGCTTCCTGCATATCCGCGCTCATTGTTTTGCGACCACCACTAAGAGAGAGATAAAGTTTCTCAGACTTTTCCTTTCCATTTAAAACTGTGCGGTATATAAATGAGCGCATTAAAAGAATTTCGTTTTGTGAACTAAAATTTTCAACACCATTACAAATAAATAATCTAATTTTAAAGTTCCAGTGTTCAACCCATTTTTTTAATTTATCTATATCTCTTGTACCAGTCGTTGTAATAACCCAAACTTCATCAACTGGTTGAATTTTATATTTTTCTCTAAGTTGTACAGATTCTTCTGACCCGCAAAAAAAATCATACTGCAATGGATTTGTAACAGAAAGAAGTTCAGGAATAATTTGCCATGAAGTACCAAGAGTTGTTATCAGGAGATTCATTTATAACTCCTCTATCGTACATTTACACCAACCAAGAGGAAGATACTGACCATCGTTATTGAACACCCAGCGGGTAGTTCCACTCAGCATTTGTTTTCCTTTACGATTAGGAGTTTTAGGAGTACTTATATCATGACCATATGTTACAAACTCAACCTGACTCCAACGTCCGACCCGTAATATAAAAGAATTACTATCAGATGATGAAATATGTTTTAACTCTTTATACAATTGTGTAATAGCGTCTGCATTAGAATCACTTGCATCTCTATAAAATTTTCTGTATTCATATTCAAATGTTTTAAAGTAAAAAGTATTACATGCTTTAATAATAGCATCTTTTGTAATTCGTTTTGAAACACCTTTTATAGGTAAATCTGAACGGCTTAAATCATTGTTAAAACGGATATGTGTAATTCCTATCGATAAACTTTGATTATGTGAACATAATTTCCCTTTAATGACTTCTGCTTGTAATGTACTTGTATTATGTTCAACAAGTTCTCCTGTGTGATCTTTTTTGATATTATTTATAATTCCCACTAATTGAGTTCCTTTAGTTTCAAAATTGCAATCTGAAATTTCAATCGCTCTGAAAGGATCTTCTTTTGCATCCTTATAACTATTTAATAATTCTTTTTGAATCTGGTTATCTCTTAACCTACGAAGTTCTTCCTTAGAATAAAAATTATCCAACTCAAAATTCAACAAAGCCGTTCTAATCGAACCTTTTATTGAACTTCCAGGTATTACAGGATTTTGGCTTCCTTCTGGTCGATACATCTGCAGAACAAAACGTCCATTTTGTAATGGATCCACATCTTTATTCTTCATAAAATTTGAAACAAATTCTTTTGTTACATGACATTTATATTCGATATCAAGCGAAAGATCTCTTTTTTCAACAAAAAAGTCCAGCACATCCTTCATTCTACCACTTGAGGTTGCTTTATCAAATTTCGCCATTGCATCCTTATCGGTTGCACAACGCTTTAAAATATTATCACTTGAATATTTAATAAAAAAATCCTGATGGGTTTTAGGATTTCCTCCAATAAAATATTCAAGTGGTGTAAGTTCAACCCCATTTCCAATATGAACGCAAGTAATCGGCTCAATGGTTAATCGATATTTTTCTTTTGACATAATAACCCTCTTTTAGTCTTCAACTGGCACAACAGGAGCAAAAGCACTCTGGCAAATTCTAGAATCTGCATGAACATTAGTAAGAAGCTGTCCAATAAATTCAATTTCTTTATCGCTTTCAAAAACAGCCCCTTCTTCATAAAGCACAACTGTCTTTTTCCACGGAATCAAATTAGAAGCAAATGCACCACCAATTTTTCCACTGCGAACAAAGATATCTGCTCTAAGATTTTTTATGTTATTTATATCAGAAACGACAAATGGCGCAAGTGCCATATAATTCTTTGATGCAGTCTTTCTTTGTACTTCTGAAATTGTCTTTACAGATATTTCACCTTTTCCTATAGAACTGTCTGCTCCGTAGCCATTTTCAAATGCCCACTCTGCAAGCTGGCGAACTCGAACAGTTTCATAGGAAGAAAGAACATAAAGGTCAAAAATAGGATATTTCTCTTCCTCGCTCTTTCTTGGCCAGGTTTCTTCAATTGAATAAAGAGCCCCTTCTGAAACTGTTCCATCAATTCTAGAAATTGAATTATGGGTATGTGTTTCTTTTATAAATGCACCAGAATCTACTTTTGTCTGCATATCATTTGTAGGTTCTGATACATCAAAATACAAAGACGCTTTTTCATACTTCTGTTTTTTTAAAACTTTTATCTGAGCATATTTTTCTGGAGTAAGATTTTCATGCTTAGGAGGCTTGCGTAACTGCTTGCAAACAAAACCGTGAGGAAATGCACTTGAAGTAATAAGTGGCGGTTCTGAAGTCTTACACGAATCAAGAAAAGATTTTACGGAATCTTCACCTTCATGATTTGCAATTCCCCATACAAAATGTCCCCAAATTGTATCTCCTTTTAGCGGAGTTACCAGGGCAGATTTTACTTCCAATTCTATTCGGTATAGTTTCATAAACTAATTTCCTTACCACTTTCGTCCTTCAATTCAATAAATTCAATTTCACCGTTTCCGCGAGAACCTCCACCACCAAGAAAGTCTCCCTGCAAAAGTTTAAGTCCCTCTTTTACAATGTTTTCAAAATTATCATTATCAGTTTTACCATTATCGCTTGTATCAATCACGCGATATGAGATTTCGAAATTAAACTCAACTCCTGGGACTACTCGTTCAATAGGACGAGGATTTGCTTCAGCTGTAATACGGTTAAGCGTATTCTCATTTTTTTCTTCTACAAGAGGTTTTCCTTCTCGGAATTTTTTTGCCCAATCTTCTGTCAAAGTTGCATCACGAACAATTAAGCGAGTAGGGCCACGAGAATCTTCACCAGGTTTTTCTCCTTTAGAATTGTTTGCACTTCCAAAAACACGGCAAATCTGACAATCTGATTTTCCGCAGTTACATGGTTTTCCGCCATATTCAAGAACTTTACCCAGTTTCCATTCCATAAGAGAACGTATTTTTCCCTTTATAGAACTTCCAGGTATATATGGTTCACGAGTCAAAGGATTACGAATTATCGGGTTATCCATTCCACCGATTTCAACTTTTTCATTTCCTGCTCCGATGTGAAGTCCTGTCTTTACTCTGATTTTTCCTGATATTTTCTTTGTAGCAATTTGTTTCATTTAAAAGTCCTCCAATTACTTTGCACTACTTGGTGCCTTTTCATAATAAAATCCGTAAGCTGCTTCAAAAAGTGATACGAATATATGGTAATCCTTTTCATCCCGTATAAGATTTATCGAAGATGAAATAAATTTTTCTAAATTAGAATAAACACCTTTTTCTTCAGGCTTGTTTTTTGCTGCACGAGCTACAGAATAAGCAACCTTAGATTTAATCATTTTTACATAAGGTAATTGTTCTTCCCACTTTGCATCTGGTTGTGCAAGAACCTGCTCATAGCGTTTTACTTCATCAAAAATTCTTCTTAACTGAGTTGAGCTTACACCTATGGGAGTTCCCTTTTTATTCTTACCAACAAATGAATCTGCAACTTTCTGTGCTGTAGAATCAAATAATTCTGGCAACGGTATTTTGGTTCCTTCATTGTAGAATGTTTTTATTTCCACAGGTTGTTTTGTTTCTGATTTGTCTTCCATTGTTGCTCTGTTCCCAAATCCGCCACCATTTCGATTGTCATTGTATACCATTTTCTATTTCCTCCTTTAACTATTTCTCTGTGTATACAACGCATAACATACCGCTATGCGAGACTTAATCATTTCTTCTTTTGAAGTTCCAAAATTCAAGAGCCAATTTTTAATATTGCTGTCTTCTACATTTCTAACAACGATGTACCTAAAATTGCTCTTCCAGTTATGAGCTTTCAAATCTAATAACTCTGCTACATTTCCTCCGTCAATACGCTCTGCACGATTTGCAAAATCTATCATTTTATAAACTACACCAGTCGAAAGCTTTTCATCGTTAAGATAACTTTGCATTTTTTTCGCATCGTCTAAGCATTTTTTGTAATCATCCCAATTAACAGTAGTTCCAAAAACCGTAATAGCATTCTTCATGCTTCCATCATTCTTTTTGAAACTCTTTGATTCATTAAGTGCATTTTCTGCCATATCAGCAATCATTTCGACTGGAGTACCACTTGATGCAAGAACAATTCCTCCTGACAACGTAAGACTCTGATTATCATTTGTGAGTTTTTTAAGTTCATTATGAAAATCATTTGCAAAATCGAAAACTTTATCCCAGGCCCCAAGTACACATAAATCATCACCACCCGAGAAAACGGTATAAATTGTATCCCTATACTTTTGGTTGCTCTGAACAAAATGAGTAAAATATGCGCTGAAAAAATAATGCAATGTATGACTCATATCTGCATAACGAGAAAATGACATACGTTTTCCAAGTGATGAGGAAAATATAAGTCCAAGATTATCTATATCAGCCTTAAACATCGCAAGTTTTTTTACACCTTTATCATTTGTACATGATTTTTTTGCAATATCCGTAAATGAAAGAACTGCTCCATTTTGAGTTCGAGGAACTGTATAAGGCAAATGAACAAGAGGGATTCCTGGAACATAACTATTTATACTTGAACAACCTTTTTGCTTTTCTTTTGAAACAAATATCGTCTCATTCACGGAAGAAAGATTAATTTTTCTAAAAGAAATAAAATTT
>Ga0247611_10004744_pt1 | contig 18569 bp, 13 predicted proteins | sample 177DNAGHGhighgp2_FD_192422 | JGI IMG/M metagenome (GOLD analysis project Ga0247611, IMG submission 192422) | Sheep rumen microbial communities from Palmerston North, Manawatu-Wanganui, New Zealand - 1770 DNA GHGhigh gp2 | ecosystem: Host-associated > Mammals > Digestive system > Stomach > Rumen... | reverse complement strand
AGCTTTCTTGAAACCTTGGAATGCTCCATAACCTAAAGCTTCTTCAATGTTTTCTGGGTTGATTACACCACAACCATGTAATGCAATACGCATTTGTTTTTGATAGAATGGAATGTCTTCTTGACGAGTACATTTCTTTCCTGTGTTGAAGTCTACATATAATAAGTCTTCAATTACTTTTCCACCAATTATATCTTCTTCAACGATTCTTTCTACATCAGAAAGCTTTACAGCATGATATAGAGTATCTTCTGGATAGATTTTAACGAATGGACCTTGAGAGCAGAAGCCGAAGCATCCAACTACGTTAACATCTACTTTATCAGATAGACCTTTTTCTTTAATTAATTCTTCAAATTTCTTTAGTATTTCTCCTGAATTACTTGATAAGCATCCTGTACCACCACAAATAGTAATAGATCTTTTGCCGTTTTTACCAGCAAATTTCTTATCAAGATTTTCTGTACAAGATTTTATTTCTTGATTTAAATCTTCAACTGTCTTAATTACCTTTGCCATAGTCATTACTCCTTATCTCTATATTCCTTAATAATTGATTCAACATCTGTTACTTTGACTTTTGGATATACTTTACCGTTGATTGTTAGAGCTGGTGCAATACCACATGCTCCGATACAACGTAATCCATCAAGTGTAAATAGTCCATCACTAGATGTTTGACCAACTTTAATTTTTAATAATTCACTAAATTTGTCTAATACGTTTGCTCCACCTTTAACGTAACAAGCTGTACCGATACATACACCTATAACATATTTTCCCTTTGGTTGAAGAGAGAAGAAGCTATAGAATGTAACAACACCATAGATATCAGCTACAGGAATATTTAATTCTTCACTGATAACTTCTTGAACTTCAAGTGGTAGGTATCCGTATTCCTTTTGAACATCAGTTAAAACTAGCATTAATGGAGATGGCTCGTCTTTATATCTAGCACAAATCTCTTTAATTTGTTTAACTGCCTCATTTTTTAACTTCATTTTAAAACCTCCTTGTAATTGTTTTAATTTTTTTGGCCTTACACTCTTTTAACATTATACTATGCAAGAACTCTTTTTTCAAGTGGAAAAACTTAAATCTATAAATATTTATTTATAGTGTTGACATATACTTTACGCCGTTTAAACAATAACTTTACAATTGACTTAAAAGTGTTAATAAGCAGTTAAAAATACACAAATAAAAAATTATTTGTATATTTATAAATAGAAAAGGCGAATTTACTCATTCGCCTTAATAAATTCATCTATAAATTTAATCACTCCATCATGATTGTTATCGTATTTAGTGATATAGTTCGCATATTTTTTTAATTCGTCTTTACCATTAATCATACAAACACCATTTTCAGTCATCATAAGCATTTCACTATCATTAATTGAATCTCCAAATGTGACTAACTGACTTACGTTTGCATCATATAAATTTAACAAATCATAAAGAGAAGTGCTTTTATTGAAATCTGCTTGGTAATATTCATAATAATCACAACCATAGAAATTACCCCAGCATCTTACCCCTATCTTACCACTAAATTCTTTTGCATTTTCCATGAATTTTTCATGACATCCATTTTTTAAAATAAATAGTCCACCAGATGGTCCGTCTTTAATAGTTTTATTATAATCTCCATCAATAATACTTGCCCCTTCTTGAATGTGTTTAAAGAACTCATTATTATACAATTTGTTATAAATATAACAATCTTTATTATCGGTAAAAATTGCACTTTCTATTAAATCAATAGATTTATTGTAAAAGGCTAAAAATAGCGATTTTTCTATATTGTGGTTGATTGGCTTGAAATTACTATTTGGTAGTATTATTGATGTTCCACTATTACATATTACATAAGTATCTAAACCCAGTTCTTTATAGAACTTAATCATACCTAAAAATGGTCTACCAGTAGTTATTACAAACTTATATTTATCTTTATCTAATTTTTTAACATAATCAATAGTTTCTTTTGTTAATTTAGCTTCATCATTAAGTAATGTTCCATCTAAATCAACCGCAAAAATGTATTTCATTTTTATCACCAAAACAATTATATCAAAAAAGAAGTAAAAAAACACTTTTTTTTCAAAGTATTCTTATTTGAAATAAATATTATACTATGGTATAATATGAATAGTGGGTAAATTACACATTATTATATATAAATGTATATAATAAAGAAAATGCAGTGTATGAGGTGATTAAAATGTTTTTTAAGAAGAAGAAAAAGAAAATTCAAGAAGAAAGTACAGAATCAATTATTCCTTTTGTCATTCCTCAAATAACTAAGACACCTGTCCATATCAAGAGGAAGGATAGAAAGTTTACAATGACACCTGCATTTTCAGCTATTTGGGGTAGAGCTAATATAGATGAATTAGTTGCTCCACCATCTGAACCATTACAATACACAGATAGATCACTTGATCCATTTAGAACAAAAGAAAAAAGAAAAATTGCTAATGATGATATTTCTGAATTTGAATCAATCATCATAAGAAATGAAGATAGACAAAAGATCTTTCCAGGATCTAGACCTATTACTAACTTAAATAAAAAAGATGATTTTGAAGAAATGAATTCACCTATTCAAAATGAAGCTAGAAATAAGAAATTAGAGAAAGAATCTAAGAGATTAGAAGAGAATAAAAAAATCGAAAGAAAAGAAGAAATTAAAGATTCTTATGCTTTTGAAAATCAAGCTAATTTGGATATAGAATCAGAATTATTAGATAATAAACCAGCTTATATCGAAGATTTAGAAGAAAAAGAAGTTGTTCAAGTTAAGGCACAAGATAGCGATGATATAGATGATTTCATCGCTAACCTTGAAATTGAAGATGAATTTAAACCTGCTGATATAGAGGTTGAAGAATTTAATGAATCTGATTTTGAAGAACCAAAGATTATTGAAGAAAAAGTTATTGAACAACCTAAAACAGTTGAGCAACCAGTAAAACAAGAAAAGCCTGTAGATAAGCCAAAACCTAAGAAAAATGACTACTCTAAATATAAACTTCCACCACTATCTATATTTAAAACTGTAGATACTGATGATAGCGTTAGATATGAATGGATTCAAGAACAATTAGATATCATTAATAGAACTCTTCAAGAATTCAATATTGATGGTAATGTAGTTAACTATACTAAAGGTCCATCTGTTACACGTTATGAAGTAGAATTAGCTGCTGGTGTTGGCGTAAAGAAGATTACAGCTATTGAAGATAACTTAAAAATGAACTTAGCTGCAAGATCACTTCATATTGAAGCTCCAATTCCTGGTAAAGCTTATGTAGGTATTGAAGTACCTAATAAGGTAGTTGAAACAGTTAATTTTGGTAATATTTGTCATTCTGATGAATTTAAGAACTCATCTAAACTAAGCTTTGGTTTAGGTGTAGATTTAAATGGTAATACAATAGTTACAGCAATCAACAAGATGCCTCATGGCCTAATTGCAGGTACTACAGGTAGTGGTAAATCTGTATGTTCACACTCTTTGATAATTAGTTTATTATTAAAAAATAGACCAGATGAATTAAAGTTACTATTAGTAGACCCTAAGAGCGTTGAATATGTATTCTATGAGGAGCTACCTCATTTAGTTACACCTATAATAAGTGATCCAAAACTTGCAAGTCAAGCGTTAAAATGGGCTTGTGATGAAATGGATAATAGATATAAGATGTTCTCACAACTTAGAGTTAGAAACATTGAAGATTATAACGCTAAAATTGATGCTGAAGGCTATTCTGAACCTAAGATGCCTTATATCCTAATCTTAATCGATGAGTTAGCTGATTTAATGCAAACAGCATCAGCAGATGTAGAACAATCAATTCAAAGAATTACACAAAAAGCTAGAGCGGCTGGTATGCATTTAATTGTTGCTACACAAAGGCCTACAACAGATGTTGTAAAAGGAACAATTAAAGCTAACATTCCAACACGTATTGCGTTTAGAGTAAGTAGTCCAACAGACTCAATGACAATCCTTGATTATGGCGGAGCTGAGCAATTATTAGGCCGTGGTGATATGTTCTTTAAGAATGACTTTGGTACTACAAGAATCCAAGGTGCATTCATTAAAGATGAAGAAATTAATGCTGTTTGTGACTTTATTAGAAAGCAAGCAGGACCCGATTATATCTTTAATCATGATAAGTTAAGTCAAAGTGTTGAAGAACAATATAGAAAAGAAAATACAGATGAATTATTCGATGATGTAGCACGTTATGTTGTTGAAATGCAAAATGCTTCAATAAATAATTTACAAAAGAGATTTAACATTGGCTTTAATAGAGCTCAAAGCTTAATTGATTTACTTGAAAGTGCTGGAGTAGTATCTCCTGCTACCCCAGGTAAAGCTAGAAGAGTTTTAGTTGATCAAGAACAATTAGAAGAAATTTTAAAATAATTAATTTTGCCTGTTTTATACAGGCATTATTAGTTAAAAGATAAGGTGATTTTATGTTTCTTAATAGGTTAAGAAAAGAAATGTCCTTAAGTGAAATAACTAAAGAAGAAGATACTGAAGTAAGATTAAATAAGCTTTATTGGTTTATGAAAAGAAAGTTTTTAATAGGTTCAATCATTTCTTTATTAACCTTCTTATTAACTATTGTTATTAAGGCAGGAGCGTATAGAATATTAAACACTAGACTTCCTTTTTTTCAATTACTCGTAATTGCTTATGTAATAATATCAATTACATTCTTGATTGTTATATTATGCTTTAAGGGAATAAAAGAAGAAAAAGAAAAACATTTTAATAGGTGGGCACATTTCTTTGATTTATATAATTTCTTTATGGAATGCATATGTGTATTATTGCTGATTATGATTTATTTGTTTTCATTTGTTAGGGTTTCTGGCCCTAGTATGAAACCAACATATAGAAGCAATGATGTATTAGTTTGTAGATCTATTGGTTACAAACCAAAGAAAAAAGATGTTGTAATTGTTTATATGAAAAAAGTAGATAACGATTATGCATATAACATCAAGAATTATCAAGTAAATGATTTATATGTTAAAAGAATTGTAGCTGCCCCAGGTGATACAATAACTTATGATGATGTTTTAAACACAATTAGTGTTAATGGTGAAGTAATTGAATCATCATATAGTGATTTATGGTATCTTAAAACAAATACTATAACACTTGCTAAAGATGAATATTTTATTATGGGTGATAATAGAGGAAATTCAACTGATAGTAGAAGCTTTGGACCTGTTAAAAAGAGTGATATTGTAGGTAAAGCATTGTTTAATCTATGGTTCTGGAGGTAAGTATGTTATTAGAAAATATAGATAGATTACATACTACAGAACTTGGAGTTGTAAGAATAAAGAAAAATTTAAAGTTAGAATGTAATGATGTAGTAGAATATATTAAAAATAAAGTATTAGATAATAATGCGTATATTTATAAAAATGGGAAGAATTATTATGTTGAAACAGATAAAATAATCATTACAATAAATTCATTTAATTTTTGTATAATTACTGCACATATTAAATAGTAAGGAGGTGTTATTATGAGCGATCCAAAAAATATTAACTGGTTTCCAGGACATATGCAAAAAGCTAAAAGAGAAATGCAAGAAAAAATAAAATTAGTTAATATTATATATATGGTTTTAGATAGTAGAATACCTAAATCATCTTTCAATCCTTTAATTAAAGAAATCGCTTCAAATAGACCTATTTTATTACTTTTAAATAAAGCTGATTTAGCTGATAGTGCTGAAACTAAAAAATGGATGGACTATTATAAAAAGGAAGGTTATTATTGTCTTGATATAGATGCTGTAACTGGATATAATATGAAAAAAATAGTTCCATACACTTATGAAATATTGAAAGAAAAAATAGATAAGAATAAAGAAAGAGGAATAAAACTTTCTATGAAAGCGATGATTACAGGTATACCTAATGTAGGTAAATCTACAATCATTAATACATTAGTAAAAAAGAAAATAACTATCACAGGTGATAAGCCTGGTGTAACTAAAAACCAACAATGGGTTGAACTAGATAAGAATTTAGATTTATTAGATACTCCAGGAGTATTATGGCCAAAATTAGAAGAAAATGGAATTAATTTAGCTCTAACAGGAGCTATTAAAGATGATGTTATGCCAATTGATGAAGTGGTAAAAGAAGGCTTTGAATTTATGAATACATATTATAAAGAAGCTTTCTATAATAGGTATAAAATAGAAACAATTAATTCTATTTATGATTATTATGATTGTATTGCTAAAGCTAGAGGCTGTAAAAACGACGATTATGAAAAAATAAATAATATATTCTTACATGATTTAAGACATGAAAAGTTAGGACGTGTTACCATTGATAGATTTACTAGCATATGAAAAAGAACTTTATAGTGAGGGTATAGAATATATTGCAGGTACTGATGAGGCTGGGAGAGGCCCTTTAGCTGGTCCTGTAGTTGCTGCTGCTGTAATACTTCCTAAAAACACTATAATTTTAGGAGTTAATGACAGCAAGCAACTTACTGAAAAGAAAAGAGAAGAATTATTTGATATTATTAATGAAAAAGCTTTAGCAGTTGGTGTTGCTTTTGTTGATAATGAAAAAATAGATGAAATAAACATCCTTGAAGCTAGTAGACTTGCTATGATGGAAGCAATAAAGAAATTAAAGATTAAACCTGAATATGTCTTATCAGATGCTATGAAGATGAATATAGATGTTCCTGTTAAACCTATTATAAAAGGTGATGCATTATCTGAATCTATTGCTGCTGCATCAATAATCGCAAAGGTGACTCGTGATAGATATATGGATGAAATGGATTTAAAGTACCCAAATTATGGTTTTAAGAAACACAAGGGGTATCCCACTAAAGATCATATAGAAGCTATTAAAAAATACGGAATAACACCTATTCATAGAAAAACATTTAAGCCTATAAAAACAATGCTTATAGAGCAATTAGAGTTTGATTTTTAACAAAAAATTTTTCCAAAAATTTCCTTATTTTATTTAAAATAAGGTTTTTTTATTGTCTAAAATTGGTGTTGACAAGTATAAGGTAGTCTATTATATAATAAATAAGGAAAAAGGTGAGCCGTATGAAAAAAATACTAATTGTAGAATCACCTTCAAAAGCAAAGACTATTGAAGGATATTTAAAAAATGAATATCAAGTCTTATCATCTGTAGGCCATATTAGAGATTTATCAACTAAAGGTAAGAAAGGTCTTGGAGTTGATATAGAGAATAAATTTAAGCCTATTTATGAAATAATTCCTGAAAAGGCAAAGACAGTTGCCGAATTAAAAGAAAAGTGTAAAGGAAATCAAGTATTTCTTGCAACCGACCCCGATAGAGAGGGAGAAGCAATTAGCTGGCACTTAGCTCAAGTACTTGGTTTAAGCTTAGAGGATGACAATAGAGTAGTATTTAACGAAATTACTAAAAATGCTATTATTGAAGCTCTAAAGAAGCCTAGAAAAATAGATATGGAATTAACTGAAAGCCAAGAAACAAGAAGAATCTTAGATAGAATTATTGGATTTGAGTTATCAGGCTTAATGAAATCAAAGATTAAAAGTGAATCAGCAGGTAGAGTACAAAGTGTTGCTTTAAAACTAATAGTTGATAGAGAAAAAGAAATCAATGCTTTCAACCCTGAGGAGTATTATACAATTGATGCTGATTTTGGTAAAACTAAAATTCAAGCAAGTGAATATAATGGTAAAAAGTTAGAAATTAAAACTGAAGAAGAATGCAATAAATACTTAAATTTAATGACTGATGATTTTGTTGTTAAATCAGTTGATGTAAAAGAAACTAAAAGAGAATCTAAACCTCCATACATTACATCAACACTTCAACAAGATGCTTCAAGCAAGCTAAACTTTGATTCAACAAAGACTATGAGAATTGCTCAAATTCTTTATGAAGGAAAAGAAGTAAATGGCCAATTAAAGGGATTAATTACATATATGCGTACTGACTCTGATAGACTATCTGATGCCTTTGTATCACATGCATATAAGTTTATTGAAGAAACTTATGGAAAACAATATTTAGGTAATAAGAAGCACAAAAATGTTGCATTAAGTCAAGATGCACATGAAGCTATTAGACCTACTTATATTGAAAATACACCTGAATCTATTAAAGATTATTTAACAACTGATGAATTCAAATTATACCAATTAATATATAATAGAGCATTAGCTTCCCTAATGGCTCCAATGAGTTTAGAAATAACATCTGTTATATTAGATAATAATGGTTTAATTTTTAAAGCAAAAGGTGAAAAAGAATTATTTGATGGTTATACAAAAGTAATGGGACAACCTAAATTAGATGTTATTCCATCACTTAAAGTTGGAGATATACTTCATGCTAAAGAAGTAAGTGGTACTAAGCATTTTACACAACCGCCTACAAGATATAGTGAAGCTACTCTAATTAAAGAAATGGAAGAAAAAGGAATTGGTAGACCATCAACTTATGCAGAAACTATTAGAAAGAATAAATCAAAGAAATATATAAAAACAGAAAAGAGATTAATTGAACCAACTGAAAAAGGAATGCTAACAATTAATAAACTTGATGAATATTTCTCTGATATTATAAATGTAGAATTTACAGCAAATATGGAACATGATCTTGATAGAGTAGCTAATGATGAAGTAAGCGGTGAAAAGATTATTAGTGATTTCTATCCTACATTTGAACGTGAAATAGATTATGCAAAAGAAAATATGGATACTGTTGTTCCTACAACAGGTAATTTCTGTCCTATATGTGGTTCACCACTAGTTATGAGAAAGAGTAAATATGGTGAATTTGAAGCATGTAGTGCATATCCTAAATGTAAGTTCGTTGTAACAAATGAAATGACAACAACAAAAGAAATAGAAGATATGACTTGTCCGTTATGTAAGACTGGTTCAATCGTTGTAAGAATATCTAAAAAAGGTAGAACTAAGGGTAAAGAATTCTATGCATGTAATAATTATCCAAAGTGCACTTTCACAAGTCAATATAAGCCAAATGGAGAGTTATGTCCAATCTGTGGAAAGCCACTAGTAATAGATGACAATAATGATATTATCTGTTCAAATCCAAACTGTGGCAGAGAAGAGGAAGTTATTAAATGTCCTGATTGTAAGACAGGTACTTTAATTTTAAGAACTGCTAAAAAAGGCTCTAAATCGGGAAATTCTTTCTATGGATGTAGTAACTATCCTAAGTGTAAATTTGTTACACCATATAAACCATTAGACGAAAAATGCAAGAAATGTGGTAGTGTATTATTCGATGTTGATGGTGAACATAAATGCTTAAATAAAAATTGTAAATAGCTTAGTTAACTCTAAGCTATTTTTTTTGTATTCTAAATGTGGTATTATATATTTAGTTTAGTGAAAATGGAGAGACGCATATGGGAGAAAAAAGAAAAATAGATGTAGAAGAATCTAAAATACAGGGGAGAATAGTTACAAAAGAAATAGATAAAAATGATCCTGATTATGATTGTTATCCTGAAGAAATTGAATATGATGATCTTCCAGAATATGACTATGTTGATTTAGATGAAGGATACGATGATTCAATAGCAGCAATAGCTATTCCTTTAGTTATTTTGATTATGGCACCTGGCTTTGTATTATTACAATCAAGTTTTCAAGTAGATTTAGCTGGTGCTATTTTAATGTCTGTTTTATTTCTTTTAATTAGTTTTCCTGTCTATGTTACTATTTTTGTCAACTATAATAAAAAAGATACTATATCAAAAGAAATAACTAGAAAACTTGCTACCAAAACAGCAACACTAATGATTTGGACAGTTATATTCACATTAATACCAGCTATTACACACGCCAATATTTCTGGCGATAAAACTGCAGGAAATAGATATAATTTGTTATATGGCATATACATATTTTTGTTTGGAATAGATAACTTCTTATCAATAATATTTATTAGAGAAAAGAGAATACATAAAAGAGCAAGTGTTATGATTGATAGGATTTCAGTTATAGTTACAACACTTATATTATGGGGATATGGAGCGGTTATTAGTTTCTTACTATTTAAAGAAGTTAAATGGATAATTTTATTTAATGTCATTATATTTGCAACATTTGTTGGACTATCTATAATCAATTACATTGTTCATAGCAGGAAGGCAAAAGATGAACCATACGATTCAAATGCAGTAGCAATATTATTAGAAAATTCAAAGAAAATTTTAATTATTTTCTTTATAGCTTTTATTGCCATATTTATTCTATGGATTGCTTGGTTTTTCAAAGAATTATATTAGTTTTTTAATAAGTAGATGATGCCTCATCTGCTTATTTTTATTTTCCCTTTTACTTATAGTAAAAAGTATGATATTATATATTAGGAAAGGTTTTGATACTATGGGATTATTTTCTAGATTATTCGGAAGTAAAAAGAAAGATAAAAAATATAAGCTTGGTATGAATAAGACTAGAACAGGCGTTCTAGGAAACTTAAAAAAATTATTAAGCTCTAAAAAGATGATTGATGACGAATTATTCGATGAACTAGAAGAAATGTTTATCATGGCTGATATTGGTGTTGATACTGTTATTAAGTTCATGGATGACATTAAAATGGAAGTTGAAAGACAAAATATAAAAGATCCATCTCTACTACAAGAAATAATAGTAGATAAGATGTTTGAAATATACTTAAATGGTGAAGTTGTTAATGCGAATTTAAAAACTAATCCAAATGGTTTAACAGTATATTTATTTGTTGGAGTTAATGGTGTAGGTAAAACTACAACAATAGCTAAACTAGCTTATAAATTAAAAAAAGAAAAGAAGAAAGTTTTACTTGCTGCTGGTGATACTTTTAGAGCAGGTGCAATTGAACAACTAGAAGTATGGGCTAAAAGAGTAGGAGTAGATATTGTCACAAAAGAAGCTGGATCAGATCCATCAAGTGTTATGTTTGATGCTATGACTAAGGCTAAGAAAGAAAATTATGATGTTTTAATCTGTGATACTGCAGGAAGACTTCAAAATAAAGTAAATCTTATGAAGGAACTTGAAAAGATTAAGAAGGTAATTTCTAGAGAAATGCCTGATGCACCACATGAGACTTTATTAGTAATCGATGCTACTACAGGACAAAATGGTATGAGTCAAGCTAAGATATTTAGTGAAACAACAGATGTTAGTGGTATTGTTTTAACTAAGCTAGATGGTACTGCAAAAGGTGGTATAGTTTTAGCTATACGAAATGAAATGGGACTACCTATAAAACTTGTATGTATGGGTGAAACATTAGAAGATATGGAACCATTTGATATTGAACAATATATCTATGGATTATTCGCTGATTTCTTTGATGAGGACTAATATATGGTTGATTTATTAGAAAAAGAGAAAATGAGTCAGTTATACGATTTCTACAAAGATTTATTAACTGAAAAACAAAGAGATTATTTTGAAATGTATTATTTCTATGATAACTCTTTAGGCGAGATTGCAAATGATAATAATCTAAGTAGAAATGCTATTTATGATAATATAAAAAAGACTTGTAAAATACTAGTAGATTATGAGAATAAATTGCATTTATTAGAAAAATACGAGAAGAGATTAGATATTATTGATGAGTTAGAAAAAAAGTATGATGATGAATTAATTAAAGAGTTAAAAAATATAGATTAAGGGTGATTTTATGGCGTTTGAAAACTTAAGCGACAGATTACAAATGGCTTTACGTAGAGTAACTGGTCGTGGAAAGCTAAATGAAAAAGATATAGATGAAATGATGCGTGATGTAAGATTATCATTACTAGAAGCAGACGTTAACTATAGAGTAGTTAAAGAATTTACACAAAACGTAAAAGAACAAGCTTTAGGTGAAAAAATCTTACATGGATTAAATCCAGGACAACAAGTAGTTAAAATTGTTTTTGATGAATTAAAACGTATTATGGGTGATGATGCATCAGGAATCAATTTAAAAATGCAAGGTATGTCAGTCATTATGACAATGGGTCTACAAGGTGCTGGTAAAACTACAGCAATTGGTAAGCTTGCTAACTATTTAAGAAAATATGAGAAGAAGAATCCAATGCTTATTGCGGCTGATATCTATAGACCAGCTGCCGTAGATCAATTAGTACAAATTGGTAAGCAATTAAACGTATATGTATATCAAGAAGGTGTAAATAAAAAAGCTTGGGATATTGTAGCAAATGGTTTAACTTATGCTAAAGAGCATGGATATGATACAGTAATCATAGATACTGCAGGACGTCTTCATATTGATGAAGATATGATGGAAGAATTAGTTAAAGTTAAACAAGTAGCAAAACCAGATGAAGTATTATTAGTAGTAGATGCTATGACTGGTCAAGATGCTGTTAATGTTGCTAAGACATTCCATGATAAATTAAATGCCACAGGATGTATTTTAACTAAACTAGATGGTGATACTCGTGGTGGTGCAGCTCTATCTATTAGACATATTACTGGAGTACCTATTAAATTCATAGGTACAGGCGAAAAATTGGATGCCCTAGATATTTTCCATCCTGATAGAATGGCTCAAAGAATTCTAGGAATGGGTGATACTTTAACATTAATTGAAAAAGTTACTGAAAATATTGATGAAGATGAAGCAATGTCAATGGTAGAAAAATTAATGTCTAACAAGTATAACTATTATGACTTGTTAAAACAATTTAAAATGATAAAAAGAATAGGTTCATCTAAAATCTTAGGATTACTTCCAGGTATGAAACAAGTAAGAGAAGCAGCTAAGAATATGGATGATAAACAATTTGAATATATGGAAGCAATTATTGGCTCTATGACTGATGAAGAAAGAAAGAACCCTGATTTAATTGATAAATCATCTAAACGTAGAGAGCGTATTGCTAAAGGTAGTGGTAGAAGTGTTACGGAAGTAAATAATCTACGTAAAACTTTAGAACGTCAAAAACAAGTAGCAAAACAAATGGCTGGTATGAGTGAAGAGGATATGAAAGCAATGCAAAGAAAGATGGAATCAGGAAGCATGCCAACACAAAATAGTGTTGCTCCAAAATCTGTTTATAAGAGAAAATAAAAATAGGGATAGAGTTTGCTCTATCCCTTTTTTTTGCTTAACAATGCGTTATTTTACGCATCTTTATTTATTATTTTTTTATCCAAAAATAGGAATATTGTTCCAAGTAATATAAATATTCCGGGTAGTATTAATCCTACATTTATACTACAATCTGTAGAACTTGGATTTGATAACATTCTTTGGAAGAATGATAATACACCAGAAGATAATCCTAAAATAATTGTAATGTTTGATATTATTTTGTTATCTTTATATAAAATGAATACTGATAAGATTATTGTAGCTATAAATAGAAGAAATACTAGAAATAGTCCTACAGATAAAGAGTAAATATCTTTTCCAAATGTAAGTTGTAAGAAGTTATAATATAATTTATCTTCATCAACCTTTAAACTTATTGATGGAATTATAAATGATACAAATCCTAATAAATAGAAGAAGTATGGAATATATTTAATTATTCTTTTCATATAATCACTTCCTAACATATTTATTTTAGCATATTTTAACGTTTTATTAAATAATTAATAAAAATACGAGTTCAAAGAAAGAACTCGTATTTTGTTTTAATTAATTAAACATATCGCTTGTTAAGAATTGTCTATTTTCATAGTCAAATTCTAAATTATGCTCTTCAACAATTATTGGCAAGTATGCATCTAACCAGTGGTTAACTTGTTCAATTGTTAGAACACCTTTTAGGATGAATGTCTTGAAGTATTTGAAGTTTACAACATCAAATAAGTATTCTGGAACAATATCTTTTACTTCATCATAACTAAATGTACCATACATTTCAACTTCACTAATGAAACAAACAATATCAATTGTTAAATCATCGTTGAATGTAAATATATCATACATTCCTTCAATATCATCAGGGATAGTAAGTACACCATCAGCAACGATATTGATGTTATATTCTGAAATTGGAGAATACTTTTGAACATATTCTTTTGTGTTTCTTACTGAAACTAATGTTGCACCACTTATAACAAATTCTCCATCGATATAATCTACTGTCGCAAATGTTTCGCCAATGTGATTTTCGAATTCACCTGCGTAATAGATTTCATATTTGTTGTATGTCATATTGAATAGGCCATGTCCAGTAGCAACCTTTAATACTTTTCCATTATCAAATGTTAATTCGATAATATCGAACCAACTATAATCAACAATAGCGTAGAATGATATTTTTGTAGCTTCAAATTGGCCTGTGAAGTTATTGAATGAAATTACTGTATCTTCAGTTGTTATATCTTTTGCTAATTTTATAGTTCCATCAGCAAGCATTACTTCGCTTGTTGCAAGAAGGCAAGACGAATCTTGTTCTGAATAAATAGTAATTGTGGCATTTGTTGGAATTGCATATGTTTGACCTGTAGTTAGGTTTATAGTTGTATTGTTATTATATTGCATCTTACATGATTGAGTATCTGAATTGTTGTAAGTGAATGTTACAGTAATTGAACCACCATATACCACTTTTGCAGTTGATCCATCACCTTTTGAACCAGCACCTTCTATAATATCGCCACCAGAAATTGATATTGTTGCTGCATCAACACTAAATGTTACTAGACAATACTTTTCTTCAGTATATACAGCGCTAATTGATGAATCGCCGGTACATACATATAATCCATCTACAAGTGTAACATTCCAATGATCAAATAATTTATTGTAATAATATCCATTTGTTGTTGTAGCTCCAGATGATTTTAAATCATAATAACTATTTCCAGATGGAAGTATGATAGAACCACCTAGCATACAATAGATTGTTGATTCTGTTTCACCAGCATAGTTCTTTAGAGTAATAGATTTCTTATTTCCCCATTGAACGATAAATGCTGTATCACCAGTAATATTGTAATTTAACATTTCTTCATATGTATAAGTAGTAGTACCAAACTTAAATCCAGTAATGTATGAAGCAAATGAAGAATTGTTGTTATATGAGTTTGGATCATAATTGATATTAATATTATTGCTATTTAATGATGTTCCTTGTGGAATTGAATATGCAGCTGTAATTGTTCCATTAGTTGTATCTGCAATTCCAATTGTGTAGTATTCTACACTACTGAATTCACCATAGAATGGAATAGTATCCATACCAATTTCATTAACAAATCTTTCAAATTGTGAACGAGTAATTTGAGTTAACTTGATATTAGTTGATTTATCAATTCCTAAATACCAACCATCAAAGAACATACTATTGTAACTAGCAGTAGTAGTAATAGTTATCTTATTATCAACGAAACTATCAATAGTAAATGTATCAATTAAATTAGTAAATGTTACATCATCTGTTATATCTTCACCGTTATACTTAACTAAGTAAGAGAAGTGGTAATTCTTTAATGTGAATGATGCATATAAATTAATTGAAGGATTTGATGTTGTTAATATATTATTACCATTATATCCAAGTGGATGGTTACCAGAATCTAACCATTCTACAAATTCATAATATTGCTTAGCTGCGCTATATTCATTACCTGTAATAGTGTATGAATCTTCATTTACTACTGTAATAGGTTGAGATTTAACTAATGTTCCATCAACATAATAATTAATAGTAAATGTATTAACATTATTATTAACTTCAAAATAATATTTTGAACCATTTTGAATAGATGCATATACATTTCCGTTTGTGAATGGTTGATTATCAGCATAAGTTGAACCATTATAAATTGAACCTGTTGCGCTAATAGATCCGTTTGAAGAATATCCTGAACCGCTACTCTTCATCTTAATACCAGAAACTGAATATTTTGAAACAGATAGAACAGCATCTTCAGTAGTTGTTTCAACAATTCCACCGATTGAACCTGTTCCACTTATTGTACCATCAACTGTAAATTTACCATCTTTCTTATTTGTTGTTATGTAAGAATTGTATGTAAATACAGTTGAAGCAGAACCGTTTAATTTATCAACTACAACGTATCCATTGTTAACTTTCAATTCTGATCCTTTTCCAATTTTTATGTAAGTATTTATACCAAATACAAAGGAAATTTTGCTTATTGTTAATACACTATTATCAACTATTTCAACACTTAAACTAGGGATTACAATAGGTGTTGTTGTTGATGTTTTTAGTGTTGTACCAACTGATATACTGAATGATGAATCTTCATAATTTCCATGCATTTCTATAACATCCATTATATTTCTTACACCATTTCCTTGATTTAATCCATTGATTGATTTTGTGGCGTCTGTTTGAATTGTACGTTTTAAGATATATGAATTATCTGTTGCATTTGCACTAGGTTTGAATAAACAATTTGTTGTAGAATTGTTTGGCGCTATAATTGTTGCACTAGCGGGATTATAACCAGCTGATGTTCCATATGCAGCTGTCCATACTGAATAAGTTGCGCCCTTGTTTATTCTAATTGGGCATGTTGCATTATGAATTGTCCAAATTGTAATTGGCCAAGCACCATTTCCACTATCATATACTTTAAGTAAACCAGATGCACTTCCATAATCATCAAATTCCATAATATCTAACATAGTAGAACCTGATTTTAATGTGATTTGACCTAATCCTTTTGTGAATCCATATGTATTAAATGTAGATCCTGACTCAAATGTTATATTTCCATCATTGTATAATACACCATGATTACATGCTCTACCATATCCAGCAAGTTTAGCACAAACATTTACTGTTCCACTAAATGTTATTGATGTGTTTGGTGTAATTATTAAAGCAGAGCAAGTGTATGTTGTATCAGCATTTACTGATTCATATTGAGTTTTTGCTGTTGTTCCTTGATGTGTATAAGGAATGTATAAAGTTCTAGAATATGAGAAGTTTCTAGTACTATATGGATATAAATCATCATCTAAATTACATGTAGAAGTTACTACATAAGAAGTAGTAGAAACAATGCTACCAGCAAGTGTAATATTACCACTTGTAAGTTGTAGAGCTTCTTCAATAGTGTAATATTTAGAATTTACATATGCTGTTCTATAAGTGTACATGAAGTAGTCATTACCTACTATTTCATAGTTTCCACTTTCAAATCCTACAGTTACTTTATAAACTGAACCAGCAACTGTATCGATTGTCTTTAATCCATCTACTGCTTGACCATAGTAGAAGTATCCATTATTAATTCCTAGAATATTTCCGCTAATTGGCATAATATTATTGTCTAAATCTGAGAATGCTAATCTTGATTCCATATATTCTTTATGGTCTTCCCAAGTTCTGATATTAGCATTGTAATCAGCTTCCATGTTACTTACAACGAATTTAACTTTACATTTGTTAATTGTATAAGTAACTGTTACTTCGCTAGCATCTAATCCATCATCACCAGCACAATTAATCTTAATTGAATAAGTTCCAGCATCTGTTGGTAGACCATCAGAATAAGAAGAAGCTGTAGATTTCTTATTTGTATAAGCTAATTCGAATCCAGTTGTTACTACTTCACCATTAAGTTTTACAGTTACAACTGGTCCTTGAGCAGTAGCATTATAAGTTGTTTCTTGATTGTTTTCACAAATAATTACATATTGAACTAATACTTTTACTGTAACTTCAATATTTTCAATTACGTTATAATTTTGAGTACTAGTTGGAGTAAATGTAACATGGAATGTGTTATTTCCAGCAGGACCAACACTTGTTGATAGAGCTTCGTCAAAACTGAATCCAGTAGGAAGTGTTACATCAGCTAATGTTTGACCTAAAGTAGCTGTTAAATTAGTTGGAACTGTGTAATCTGGATTAGCTTTTTCAATAACAAATGTTTCTGTTATTTCACATTCTGTGTATTGTTCTGTTTCTGCAATTCTAACTTTAATAGTATAAGTGTTAGCGTTAGTAGGCTTTTGTGCACTAGTATTTGGTCCCCATGTATATGTAATATATGGAGTTCCATTACTATTTGTATTAATTTCTGGATCAACAATTGCAAATCCATCATAAACCTTAGATAAATCGTTTATGTTAGTAATTGTAATTGTTGTGATATATTTTGAAAGAACTTCAACTTCAAATGAACCAATTAAATCTTCATGGTTAGATGCAGTTGCTTTGTAATAATAAGTTCCAGAATCAGTTGTTTCTTTAACTTTTAAATCATTAACAGCAACCCAGTTTTCGCCATCATTACTGAATAACCATGTGATAGTTGCATTATTAACAGTAGTAGCTGTATATGTTACAACTGCATTATGATATTCACCATCAATTATTCCGCTATATCCAACTACATTTGGATTAGTAATAGTTGCTGGAGAAATAACAAATGTTTCTGTAATTACACATGCTGTATAATCTTCGTTTTCTGAAACACTAACTTTAATAGTATAAGTGTTTGCATTAGCAGGCTTTTGAGCACTACTATTTGGACCCCACATATATACAATGTATGGAGTTTGAG
>Ga0247611_10004743_pt1 | contig 18571 bp, 36 predicted proteins | sample 177DNAGHGhighgp2_FD_192422 | JGI IMG/M metagenome (GOLD analysis project Ga0247611, IMG submission 192422) | Sheep rumen microbial communities from Palmerston North, Manawatu-Wanganui, New Zealand - 1770 DNA GHGhigh gp2 | ecosystem: Host-associated > Mammals > Digestive system > Stomach > Rumen... | reverse complement strand
ATCATCACATTTATCAAGATAATCTCTACAGAACTTCGGACTAAGCTTAGTTCTTCCAATTTCTTTTTCACTTGCTGTTGGATCTTTCTTAGCAGGATGTTTACCATTGTAGAACTCGTCCTCCATCTTGTCGAGTGTATGTTTTGAGTACATATCAATAGGTACACAATACCTGGTGTATCTAGTACTTCCCTTTTTAAGAAGGACTTGATACTTTAAGCACAATTCCCACAGCTTTGGAGATTCTTTAGGAAGACCCATTGCTTCAAGAAGATCAAGAGCTTGTTCACGAGTCATCATTTCTCCTATATAGGATTTACGAAGACCTTCCATTTGTTGATAAACAGCAGGAGTAATATCTAAATCATACTTAATGTAACTCATACTGCTTCTCCGATTTTAATTTTGTTTACAGTAGCATTGAAAGCTGTCATGGCATCATTGCACTCCATATAATGCTCAAAGAATAAATCCAGGAAAGCTTCCTGCATCTCTTCATTCTCAAGAAGATATGTGAAGAGCTTATGAGCAAATAAGGAATCTTTAATGCCAAGGAAATGCATCTGATGGAGTGCATTGATAATGTCTTCCATCTTACGAATTCCTGCTTCGTAAAGACGTATAGCAGCACATACATGGTCTGCCGTCTCAAAGACATTATACCCAATTAGTCTTTTTACATTCATTTTTTGTTAAGAGTTTTTAGAATCTTAAACTACTCATCCGTAGTAGAAGATAAAATTATACATATCATTAGCAGAACACATCCTATAGAGGATATAACAGAATTGTTCAAAACACAACTAACGAGAAGTGCTGCTGTCCCCACCCCTCCTGTTATATAAATAGTCCACTTTTTCATTTTAAATAGAGGTTAACCAACCACCCCTGAGGTAACAATTAAAGTGAATGTATTATAAATCGATAAATCAACTTTAGGTAATGTATAGGATAATGCCCAATAAGTTGAATCGAGTCACCTTGAACTATGCAGAACAGTACAATATTGTTTTCTAATTTGTACCATCCATTACCATAGAACTTGGTAACCTTAGAGACATTAAAGAATCTTCCAGCTTTTTCTAAAAATTTATCATTATGCTGTCTTGATATCTTCAGTTCTTTACCTGCTTTTACAGGTACAATATCAGTTTCGGCTATAACTTCTAACGTATTCAGGTTCACTAACCTTCCGTCATTGGTTTGGAGTAAGGGTTTGTTTGAATGTATTGTTGTATAAAGTTTCATAAGCTTCTAAATTGTAAGGATTAAAAAGAATGTGAGAAGCTACTACACTTCACTCCTCACATCCTCAAACGATTTTTTCCTTACTAACACCGAAATCTCTGTTGATCTTATTTACATGCTGACATTACCAGTAATGGCGATTCAACTGGGCTCGTTCTCTATAAAGACAACTTCGCTAAACAGAATAAGCATTGTAGATGTGAGTGGATTCGAACCACTAACCTCCCAGTAAAATCCAGGGCTCTAAAACCGACGCTTCGTCGGTTAACCAATTGAGCTACACATCTATCGTTTAGACAATAATATGGAAAATAAAAAATTCTCAATATCTATCAGAATTCTCATAACTCACAAATGAATTAATCATATTCCAATGACTCCGTAGGAGACAGAATTGGTCTATAATCATTTGAAGAAAGACCTTTTCCTTATTGTTCTCAACTTCAAAGAATGGCTCATTTACTTCATTATAAATGATATGAACTTTGACTGGTCCAATCTTTTTTGGACAGCCATTCAAATGTTCAGGAATACGAGCATTATTCTTGTTGTTGATTACTAGATTGACAAATGCATAAAATGCATCACAATTGTCGGGGATAGGAACGTACATCATAAGCCTTTTAGAAACGCTTCAATTTCATATGCAGGTACTTCACGAACAAAGATTCCGGCAAGCTCACAGTAAACATATGTATTGCCATTCTCTTCTACATTAAGAGTCCATTGAGGAGCACGCCCATCGACTGAAGGTCTTTTGTTAATCTGGGAGATTGTTACAATATTACCCCAAGGATCAACAACCTTCTGTCCAACCTCAAAGAGGTAAGGCTTTATTGCCCTTAAAGATTTGTCTGGATTCCAGTAATCTCTAGCAACTACAGCAGAACCATCACTCTTCATAGTGATTGAATATTCTTTCATAACTTTTTAAAATAAACAGTTTTATTATCCTTTCTATCACTAGGAACACAGTATCCTCTGTGACATATATTTACTCTTCCACAATAGCTAGAGAAAGCACAAAGATTTATGATATTTCCAGTGCTTGGATCTTTGATGGTGCAACCAATTTCTTTATTAGTAAGAGATTGTTTGTTTCCATCCATTACTTGGTACATTCCTCCATTATAAAGGAATACTTCTCCTACTTTTCTTTCAGGAGGTTGATAACTAAATAGTTTCACTTGTCTTTACGATTACCTGTCCATCGCGAGGCTTTTAAGTTAATAAAAAGTTTATTGGAGCTACCTAGTGAAAGGATCTTCTATTTCTACATACTTAGCCCACTTACAAATCAGTTTATGAGCATTATAAGAGAATCTGCCCTAGGAACGAACAACAGGCTATCCGGACATACCGGTCCAATAATCGTCTGTAGTATATAAACAGCAACAAGTGGATAAGCAAGGACTCGAACCCCAATGAATAATACACGCTCAGACGTCTTCAGTGTATCATCCCTAACTTCTTAAAAGAAACTAGTCTCAACTGTACCACCCCACAGCTACACTTATCCAAATTGTGAACCTAGAGGATCTGTTCACATGTCACACTTTTCTCACTCGTCCACATCTTTACCTACGGAACTATTACCTTCCCCGTGTGTGATTACCTCAGCCCTATTTTAAACACCACTTTAGTATTCTGCAGTATACCGTTCGGAAGCATCTGAGTTGCTTATACGAATACAGCCCACAGAAGGTTACTTCCAACTGTGAGCTGTTATTACTTTCTTAATAATATCATCATTCCAAACGGAATTCATCAAGAGAATAGAGCTACGCACTTTACATGCATCATCTCCGAAAATTTCATACACAGACTTGCCAGAATCAAGGATAGCTTGACAACAACATCTATAATTAATCCTAAGTACAGGATCATTCATATAAATATATGCATGCTCTCTATCCTCAATAGCATAAGTTTCTGACATACCACTTTTACCCAAACCTTTCATCTGCGGAAAGACATACCAAATCCAATGACCTGTTTTCTTTCCACTTCTGATTTCCTTAATAGCTTGTTCAATTACATGCTCTTGGGCTCTTTCAAAATGATCTAGTCTTCTTGCCATTTATTTAATTCTATGATTTCTTTATAAATAGGATCATCAGATACTTTAACATATGTGAGAATAGCTTTACGTATTATCTCTATGTTTGCATCAGAGAGTTTTCCTTCCTTCTTAAAGTTATGTTTGGAAGCAGCTACTGCAATATTATGAAGAGAATCGGATTTTTCTTTGAATAACTCCTTAACTTCTTCCATATTGTCTAACTCTCCTCCATCTTCTTTAAGACGTGGAAAGAGTAAATCTACCAAATTATCTGGTTCATAACTTAATTTATCACAAAATAGATAAATAGCATCAGTAACTAGAGCACTAATATAACTACCTTTTATCATGCTAAGTTATTATTGTAATTCTAAGTTCTATTGTAAGCCAATGGACCTTGTCCAGGTTCAAAGTCGAGAGTGTTCCAAGCAGATTTAGGGTTAGGTGCTGTTGGGCTGAATATATATTCATTTATTAATTGCCCTGGAGCATTACCGTCTTCAACATTTAAAGGTTGCATAACTTTTCCAGAATACTTTTCCCTTAAAGTTTGCATTAAATTATAACTTGTTCCTGCTTTAAATGCTCCTCCTTCTAAACTAGGTGATTCATAAAATGGAACAGCATAACCTTTTTCTTGATAATACTTTGCAGCATTAGATCCCTATCCCTAGCTATCCATTCTTATAGTCCAATATCCATTTTTTCCTGGACTAGAACTAGGACTTACTAAATATCCTTTCTTTTTTGTGATGGTTCCATGTACTGGAAAGTTATGATAGGTTTTATCAGGAATAGGTAATTCTATTTGCATTCCTTTATCTTTTGCCCATCTAACCTTTATATATTCTTCTGGACGTCTAACTGGATAATATTTACCATCTGGGTATAATCCTTCCCATTGCTTAGTAGATGGATTTATACGTAAATCACCAGACTTAAGAATCTTAGTTTGGAATCCTTCTTTACCATCATGATCAAGCATATTAGTAACAACATTATGATAATATCTCTTTATAAATGGCTAATTGCTACTTCCAACTCTTGTTAGTCGTAAATCATCATCCATTCCAGACATCATTCCTTGATTATCCAAATCACTCCAATTTATGCCTGTTTTCTTGAAGTTCTCAGCAACAGCACTTTCATAAGTTGTACCATTATTATCTATAACAGTTTGTCTAATTTTCTTTACTCTGTCAGCATTTAGTTTAACACTATTACCTATTGCTCTTTCTTCCTTAGCAGTTTGGCTAACTTCTCCAGCTTTCATTTCTCCCTAAAATCTCTTTATAAGAGCTTCAAAGGTTCTTTGATACTAGTCTGGCAATTCATTAGCTGCAAAAGCATCATACATAGACATTTTCTTTCCTGTTCTAGTTAAAATTGGCTTATTTAGGAAAGCTTTATCCTTTTGCGCTTTGAAGAAGCTAGTAAACTCTTTTTTAAATGCAGCCTTTCTAAACATCATGAGTGGAATAAGCCCAGCTTTGGTTGCCCCAAATGGACTTGCTGAACCAATAATAAAGTTTAAAACATCGTTACTAGTAGCCTGTACTTCTGGGTTACCGAAAGTCTCTATAAAAGGCTTATTGGATTTAGCTACTCCAGCCATATGGGATAGATCTGTCACCATAAGAGGACGTAGCATAGCCTATATAGTAAAGTCCTATGCTTTCTGCATTCTATCCTATTTATATTGGGAATCTGATCTGGATTGTGCTTGCTGTCTTATTATCTAAGGTCTATTATCTTGCTTTACTTCTTCATTCTTTACTCGTCTAACCAATTTCTTTTTAATAGGTTGGACTATCAAAGGCTTCTAAACCCTTGTGTTATCATTTCTCTATTTAAATGGCATAGTATTTAATTGATTAGTTTCAACTATAAATGTACCTATTTAAATAGAAATAAGCAATAAAAAGAAAGGGAACTTTCGCAAGTTCCCAATTCTTCTAAAGCAATTGAGTATTTTAGTTGGAAGAAGTCAAAAGAAAATGGACGAGCACGACCTTGATGCTGGCAACGTAGAGTTCCATATCGTACCCGCCCGAGAAGCTCCAGTTGTCTTACTACTGGCAATTATCTATTCCTCAGAACTATGCTTCATTCTTTCATTCCGAGTGCGAAGCCTTGCCTTTTAAGTTCCTTACGGATTAACGTTGGCCCTGACTTTGTAACGGGTGTTGGAATCGAACCAACATCTTCCACTTTATAGGTGGTGCTCTACAGATGTGCAGCTGTCATTCGTAGGCAGTCCTACTAGCCATTGAGCTAACCCGTTCTACCTAGCTTTACGTTGAAGCCAGGCTGAGGTATCCAAGGTCATCTGCATCTGACCATGCTCCGTGCTAATACCTCTTGGAGCAGTAAAACACTTATATAAGAAGTGCTACTTGTATTATTGTGGAACAGTGGGAGTTGAACCCTCTTATATCTAATTCTTCTTTGAAGCTAATAGTATCTTACTAAACACAAGTTACTTATGTGTTTCCTCCAATACGTCTTCATTAAAGTAAGATAGCCACCTGTTGGCTCTGTTCCCAGTGCTAATAGGAATGCATCTCGCCTAAAAGCACCTTTGTTTCGGATTAGAGAAAGTGCCAGAGCAGGTTGCGACCCTACTCTATATCAGGTGCTAGCTCATGTCCTGATTTGCACTTCTCTCATCCCTGGAAGACCTAATCTACCAGCGTACTGTATTTGTCCGGAATCCCGGCTAAGGCCTCGACGGCGCGAACGACAACTTAAGTCTCGCGGCAAATGGCGTAATTCTGGCTAATCCCCAACATCTATCTCTTTGAGATATTTTACAGTACTAGACAGAGGTTTTACCTGTCCTATTGGTCGCTCTTATAATTCACCAGTGTCTCACCAGTACACACAGGTATATCTCCCACTTTTTAACCTATAGAAGCCAAAGAGTTTTTTATATATGTGGTTCACTCCACTATTATGGCATCCAGGACGTCGGAAGAAAACGTTGAAAGGGCAGAGCATGGGGTCTCCGCCCTTGGAAGCGCGTAAACGGCAGCTATGACTTTATTCAAGTCAGCGACCAAACAGGGCTCGCGCATACTAAACTTCTGCTTTTACGAAGTTTTAACCAGCGAGTGCGGTTAATTTTACACACTCGCCAGTCATATGAGGATTAAGTGCAAGACCTACACACCAATTCCAGTCCTTGTAGCCTACATAAAGTGTTGTATTTGTAGGCTTATAAAGGACTTTCATTGCTATCTTATTGTCTCGTACTTGTCCAAGTTGTTGTTCAACACGCTTGAGAAGATTATCAAAGAGTTCTTTGATGTCATCATCACTGTATGACAAAGAGCCTTTGTGAAAACCATCGGATGCTTTGCTTTGCAAAGTATCCTTTTCGTCATATTCTGCAATACGATGGATCACACAAGTAGGATACTTGTAAAACTCTTCGACAACAAAAGCATCGGGATTCCAAGCTGTATGCATTATCTTAATTCGTATGGATTTTTTCCTTGTCCTATCCACTCCCACTTACATTCTCCTACTTGTTTCCAAGGCTCAGGAAAATTATACTTGCGAGCGAGCTTATTAGCAAAAGATTCAAAGAGACAGGTGTTGATAGTCTTTTCCTGTGCGTTCCTCGGAAGAGTATGAAAGTACTTGTTAAAGAGTTCACCACTCTTGTCCATATAACCTTCAATATATTCTCCCAACCAAGAGTTCATTATCTCAGCTACTACTGAAGGAGCATCTTCAGCAATAGCGAGAATGAGAAGTTTTTCTGCGTTCATTGTTAGTTCTGGACTTACCTATACAGTCCTTAGGTTTTGATGTCACATACACTTTGGACAAGAAATTGATGTGACCTCAAAATCCTTGCCGTATAACTCTCTCCAAAATGTGCAGTATTCCTTGGAGTCATCACCAACAATGTGGTATTCGCAACCTCTACCTGCACATGGAATACGAAGAGGTTTACATGGGTCAAAATGAGCCATATATCTTTTTTAGTTGTTATCCGCTTGGTTCTAAAAATTTAGAATTGCTTCTAAAAGTTCAAAATAATCTATTCACTATTTCAATTGCACAATCTATGTACTGCGATAAAAGCGAGAAGGATGAAAAATCTGAGATGCTTGTGAAAGGGTGTGTTTGGCCCTGGCCCGGTTCTTTTGCCCCTACAGTGCATCTCAATCATCCTTAAAATCTTTCAAATCATCTATCTTGACTGCTTTAACTAGTTCTATATCATGATACCCATTCCAGTAAAAGGTGATGAAATAATCACCTCTATATGCTACTTTCTTGGATAAGAACTCCCTACCTACAGGAAGTTGAACTACATCTTCTCGATCAAATCGAGCTTTGCAGGTTATCAGTTCCATTGGATTTTCTACTACTGAGATTTCAAACACATAACAAAATAGAATACAAACATTTTTAAAAGAAAGAGGAGAAGAAGAGCTGAGTTGCTCTAACTTCTCCTTCTCCTCAACACCTAGGCGAATATGGCCCTACCTACACCCGAAGGGTGCCCTCACTTGCTTACGCAAGCGAGAGCCAACCATTATGCGAGTGTGAAAGTTGGAATGACCATCTGTCCGTTCTGACCTGGGCGCGTCTTGAGGTCCTTGACCTTGATAGCGAAACCAGCAGAATCGGGATTCTGCTCATTGTAGGTATTGACCTTGGCAATGAAGTCACCAACGAGTTCCTCACGAGTCGAGCCTTCGAGGTTCAGACCATTACCCTTACGGGCAATCTGAGAAATGCCCAGCATAGTGCCCTCGACAGATTCAATCTGCAAGAACTTCTGACCTGCGTTGGCGGCACCAGCACCAATCGTACCAACGTGGATATTATCCTCGGTGATAGTCCTGAAATGCAGAGTGTCGTTCACTAACAGTGGCATACCCTGAGCGTCACGCTTCCAAGCCTCCTTCTGGTCGGCTGTGAAGTTATCGTTCATTACCTTTGTTACGATTGCTAATGCTTGTACTTTTTCCATAATGTTTAATGTTTTTAAGTGAATAAATGTTTTGTTTTTGCAACTCAAATATGGTGGAGGGGCTAAGGGGGTAGTGTAGTCACATTTAACCAACTCCCTACCAAATGTAAAATAATGTTAATTAATTTGGACCCTCCCTTTTTCAAACTATATTTAATTAACAAATAAAATAAGAATATGGAATTACAAAAAATTGCTTTATTAGCCCTTAATGCATATTTTAATGGAGAATATGCTAATTTCAGTAAAAAAGATATATGTAAGTGCGGTATTAGTGATAATACTATAACTAAATTATTAAAAGATTTATGTGAATTGGGAGAAATTGAAAACTGTACTACTCCAGGATATTATGCAAGATATAAAATTAAATGTCCAACAAAATGCCCAGACTTTATTTTTAAAGAAGGACTTACTCAAGGAGATAAACTACTTATTTTAAAATGTCAAGAAATTGGACTAACTGAACCTGTATCTGAAAAAGAATTTTCAAGAAGAATAGTGGGGAGGGAGACAAGTAATTACTATAAGCCTATAAAAAGAATAGCAGAATCAGGTAAAACTATTTGGGAATATATAAATACAAAAGATTTTGTAGATTTTTCAGAACCTGATTTAAATGAAGTAGAAGTTACAGATAAAGGATGGAAATATAAGCAAATATCTAATAGAAGTAAAAGAGAAGATACTCCAGAAAACTTTCTATATAGAAAGTCAAGAGATAGATTTAGACAATCTAGTCATATTGAATTTTATGATTTAACAGAAGAAGACATTAAAAAAGTACTTGAGGAGCAGGATTATAGAGATTATTATACTGGTATAAAACCCATGGACTATAAAGAATATTCTATAGATAGAATTGATTCTAGTGAAGGATATACTTACGGAAATATAGTAATAACTACTAATAGAATTAATATAATGAAAGGTAATATGACTATGGAGGAATTTAAAGAACAAATAAAAGTACTATATTCTAATATTGAAAATTTCTAAAGTTTTACTTGTTATTCTAAAAATTAATATTATTTTAATATTTATTATATTATATATTAATATAAGTTAATTTATTTTTATATATAAAAGAAGACTATATATTAGCTAAGTAATTAATAAATAACATATGAAAATTTTAACTAATTAGGAATTGTTTGAGCTAAATGAAGCTCTAAAAGAACTTAGTCCTTCTTTATTTGGAGGGAATTCATACTCAGTGAAGGCTTCCCAAGAAAATAATAAACTTACTATAGTAATTGAAGAAGATGACTATTCTAAAGATTTTGAAGACTATTTAAAGACATTAGATGATGATATTTTCGTAGAAGCATGTGCTCAATATGTAAAGAAAACTGGACAAGACCTTTCAAAGATTAAAGTCATTACTCCTCAAATCATAAATAATTTTAAGAGTATTGTACGTCTTGTCGCTCAAAGTAAAATTGAGACTATTAGAAATAAGTATCTATGATAAGTTTACTTGGCGAAGTCAAGAAAACGAAAAACTAAGCTTTTATGATAAATACTAAAGTAACTCTACAAAATCTACATCAAAGATTTCCGGAAATGAATCTTGATGATTTATTTGCAATACTTGAATGTATAGTTGAAGATTATCCAGTAGCAACTTGGGCTAATCCAGGACAAATCTTAGGACCGACAATATACTAAGTACTTAGATAAAGATTCTTAATTGAGAATCGGGGGAAAAGAATTGATGGAGCTTTTCCCTTTTACTCACTGAACTTGGCTATACCAAGTTCAATTTTCCTCTCTGGTGTAATGGTAGCACAGCGGACTCTTAAAATAAGATAAATTTTATAACATAAAAAATTGTATAACGATGGTTAACAAAATTGATTTACTTAGCGATGGCGAATTTATTGAACTAGTTAATAATAGTTCTTGTATATCAGATGTCCTTAGAACTTTAGGATATTCTACTAACGGAAATTCCTGGGGGAATAGAATAGTTAGAGAAAGAATGGAGAAATTAGGATTAGTCTTTAATAAAATTAATGAAAATTATTTTAACAAAGATACCACTGCTCTTCCGCTTGAAAAAATTCTTACTAAAGACTCTGAATATAATAGAACTAAATTAAAAGAAAGACTAGTTAAAGAAGGATTAAAAGAATGTAAGTGTGAAAGATGTGGAATTACTGAATGGCTTGGAAAGCCAATTTCCTTACAACTTCATCACATTAACGGAATTCATAATGATAATAGGTTAGAAAATCTTCAGCTATTATGCCCAAATTGTCATTCACAGACAGACAATTTTGCTAGTAAAGGAAGAGGTACTTCTATAATTAGAAAAGCAGAAACTTTATCTGAAGAGGATAAAAATATCATAATGAATAAAGTTAGAGAAGTAGGAATAGTAGAAGCACGTAAACAACTTACTTATAGAAATTCTTTAATAAATTCAGTAGTTAAGAATTTCAGGGATATAATCGTTATGGTAGATTTAATAGGCAACACTAAAGAATTTTCAACTACAGTTGCAGCTGCAAACTACGTGTTCAATGAACTTCATTTAGGAACTTCTATTGAAAGTGTTAGAACAGGAATAAGTAAATGTTGCAATGGAAAACAAAAAAGTGTTGCTGGAGGTTATAAATTTTATCGTAGGAGCACAGAAGAATAATACATAAGCTTCTGATGAAAACAGAATCTAATGGACTTGGAAGTCTTAACGACGACAGGGCGCAAGCAGTTTATAAAGACGTGCAGCGTGAACGACTTAACGATTCTGATCCACGATGGTGGATATGCGAAAGTCTAGACACTATTTATAGTGATAGTCGAAATCCGTAGCCCTCTGAAGGCGTAAGTGTGGGTTCGAATCCTACGGGGGGAACTTATAAATGTTTGTGATTATGTATAATGATTTATGGAAAGAACTATTTAAGGCTCATATTGATGAAGCAGAAGCAATTATTAGACTAGTAAGAGAACATGATATGGAAGATTCACAAGAATTCTTAGACTGGCAAGATAAACTTAATGAAATATCAGTAAGATATGGTAAAGAAGACTGAGGATAAAGAACTTTGGGAACTTATACAACAAGGACTATCTAAAAAGAAAGAGAAATATGGAGAAAGATATTGTCCTTGTTCTTTTATAAATGACAAAGATCATATATGTATGTGTAAAGAATTTAGAGATTCTCCAATAGGAACAACCTGTCACTGTGGAATATATACTAAAGTATGAATACAATATATCCAGATTCAAAAACAGTATTTTTAGCTGGAACTATTGATAATGGAAATAGTTTTAATTGGCAAGAGAATATAATATACAGATGTAAAGACCTAGATATAACATTTTATAACCCTCGTAGAAAAGAATGGACGAATAATCCAACCCAGTCCCAACTTGAGTATCAAATTAAATGGGAACAAGAACATCTAGATAATGCAGATATTATTGTAATGTGTTTACTTGATGAATCCAAAAGTCCAATATCACTTTTAGAACTTGGATTGTATGCACAATCAGGAAAACTTATAGTTTTTTGTAATCCTGCATTTTATAGATATACAAATGTAGAACTAACCTGCCAAAAATATAATATTCCTCTTTATAAGATAGATTTGGACAATATGAAGAGGATTATAGAAACTAAAATAGCCGACCTGTAATGGGCCGGCTATTTTTTTATCTGAAGTAATTCCAAATCTTATGGTCTGGATAATCTTCATCATTCAACCAATTTATAGTAAGTTCTACTATTTTATCTTGTAGGTTCTTTGAATCAGGAAACCACTCCTTTAATAAAGGGTAATAGTCACTTTTTATCATATTCATTGTAACCTCAAAATCCCATTTATTATAATCTTTATTAAGGTTTCTTCTATTAACACTGTAAATAGGAGTTATATCTTCCCAATATGGAGCATAATGTTTTCCTTCAGAATCAGTATAATACATTTTAGATATTTGCTTTTTAGCAAAACACTCATCAAAATGTTGACCCTGTGTACTTTCATAAATCTATTTAGAAAGTTCTTCACATTCTTCCTCAGATAAATGCTTTTCAAGTACTGATACTAGTAATTCTAAGGTAGAGTCAGAACTGCCGTATTTTTCTAATATATGTCTTATCATTTCTTTACTGCTTTTAATATCTCAGATAAAGCGGTCTATATACCATCTATAGACTATTCAATCTTAGTAAAACGTTCTTCAGTCTACTACTATTGCTTGTAATTCTGGTCAAGTTCACTTATAAGAGCCTTAGCTTTCTCAAGTTTTTCTTCATAATGAGGAACTCCTTCTAAATAGGATTCACATTCTCCATGTATTGACTTAACCATTGCTAGAATAGTACTCTTATCTATTGCTATTATAGTGTCACTATCATTCTACATTTCTGCTACTTTCTAATCTGCTGGTAAGGTCCATATCTTCGTAATACCTCCTGCTTCTATACTAACATCAGTAAGTAATCCTTGTCCGAAGGTAGTGTTCAAACGTTGCGGAGTAGCGTCCTAAATGACCTTGCCCTGATTATACTCTAAAGTATTTTTATTTAGAATATAAACAGGCAGGCCTTTTTTGAGTTCCTTGAAAATCATGACTACTTATTAATCAGAGGAGCAATTGCAGCATTTATAGCGGCAGTTTCATTATTCTGAAGTTCAAGAAGGTTCAATCTATTCTATAAGTTATTCTTTTCTTCAAGTAAGTCTGCATATCTTCCTTGTTCCCAAGCTTGTCTAAATGAATCAATAGAAGCTCTTGTTAAAGTATTTTCAGCTCTTACACCAAGAAGAATATCTTGTGTCTGATTGATAGTTCTTATCTAATTTTCATAACCTTGATTAGTTATAGCACTTCCAAGAGTATTTGTCTAATTTAAAGTAGAAATTCTGTTCTCAAATCCCTGACTTGTAATGTTAGAGTTCAGAGTATTGGTCTGTTCTACAGTTTGTAACTGAGAATTAAAGCCTTGCTGTAATACTTCTGTCTTTATACCACAGCAACAATCTTTAAGGTTCTGTATAATATTCAGATTACCATTAGATATTGCTTGTTGTACTCCCATTATTCCAAGACCTGTCTGTGCTCCAACTTGTGCAATGGCCATATTAAGACCACTTATTCCTTGCTGTACTGCATTAAAATCAACATTTAAATTTTGAGCAAGTTGTGACTATGCAAAAGCGTTTCCTTGTATTGCACTTAGAATACTGTTTGTACTTTGATTATCTTGAATTTGTGTAGCTAAAGAGTTCAGTTTAGCATCTACATCTGAAGCAATTACTCCTCCAGCCACGGCAGCCCCTGCATTAGGTCCATATCCGTTACCAAATCTATTACCAAAACCTCCATTTTGGAAAATAGAAAGTAAAATTAGATATGCCCAAGGATTATTAAACATCTAATTCTGTTGCATAGCCATAACACTAGCAGCATCAAGTCCCTAGTTCATAGGCACTGTTAAAATTTTCTCGTCCATAAAAAAGTTAATTAAAATTCATAAAAAAGTTATAATCTATACCTTAACGCGCTAAGTATTTAAAACTAATACAATTATAAAGCCATATTTTGAAAGTAAAAAATGTTTACAAAAAATTTTTTTACAATCTCTTGTTTGGAACTTTAGAAAACAATAAAGGCCCTCCTTTTTCGGGAGAGCCTTAATTTTTAAATAGAAAACTATAAGAAAGCATGATGAGTTCTATATTTTAGATAATACTTATCGTCTTCATGTGCGTAAGCTTCTTTTTCAAATCTTATATTTCTATAGGCTTTATGAGTGCTACGATATTTGATTAGAAGGAATAACCATTCAAAAAGATACCATAAATAGAACCCTATATACAGAAGTTCTCTCATCTAAGCACTATGTATTCTTTCATGATTAAGATCTACATCATTAAAATTGCATTCTTTACGAACAAAAATAAGCTCGAACAAGTTTATTGCCTTATATCCCTTAAAAGGGATTAGTGTATTATATATAACCATTAATAATTAAATAATTTCATACGAGCACCTACAGTAGTAGCACCATCACTTCTATTCTAGTTTTTAAAAGCAAATGCTTTTACTCCACCAGGTCCTCCTAACCAGCAACCTGCTATAATAGCATTATCTGTCCATCCCATACTATGTAATCTATCAAGTTCTGTTTTACTAAAACTAGCCATAAAAGAATTAGCAAGTTTATTAGCTGCTCTTATCTAAAGTACTGGAGAGTTCCTAAAGGTATTAAGATCTACTCCACTAAATAGTCCTACGTTGTTATAATTCTTTCCTCTATAATTTCCCTACATAAATTGAAAATATCCATATGCAGGAGCTCCTCCTCTATTCTATATAGCGGAATTAAATCCAGATTCCATCTAAGCCAGATGTGTAAACAGGGCTCTTCTACTCTATAATTGAGCAGCTTCATTACCTCCTACTTTCAGAGCTTCGTTATAGTTGAAGTTGAACTAGTTAAGACCTTTAGATGCTTTAAAAGTTGGAGCAGTATTTATAACTCTTTTTATAGGATTTTTCTTTTTTACTTCTTGAGCCTCTTCCTATATAAGAGCAGTAGCTGGCTAAGCTTCTCCATTTAAATAGGATATATTTCCATAATCAGGAACGTCTTGAAATTCTCCAGTTGGAATATCTAAAGGTTTTGAATCTGGAATTACATTATCAATATATTTAACTTGGTATTGTGAGTAATCCATTATGTAACTTTTTATGGCAGTTTGAACATATACATACACATTTATCTAGTTCCTTTATAAATAAATCAGTAGGTATATGACTAGCTGCTTCAGATATATTATAAAGTTTATCTCTTAAATGGTGAAATTCTAAACAACATTTAGTTTCTTCTCCACATATACAACATTTGGTCTTATGTTCCTAGAGAATACGCTTATTATCTTTATAGAATTTATTTTTTCTCATAAAACTCCACCTTTCTTATATACTAGTTCCATCTATCCAAGATTTTTTGGAATATTGAATTCAAACCAACTATTACCTTTACTATCTAGAACAGTCTAGGGCTTTTGATCTTTAAATACTCTTCCAAACAATTTTGGGAATTGATCGTATCTTTTAAGAACAGTTTCTTGTTGTGGACTATAAACTTGTTCTTTACTCTAGCTTTTTAAAATCTCATATTCTCTTTTTGCTTCCTATAATTCAGAAGATAGTCTTCTATAGTTAAATGGATTAGTTCCTTGATGTAACTATAATTCCAACTATCCTATCCTTTCCTGTAACTAGATAGCTTGCTATTCCTTGGCTACATCCCCAAATAACAGGATAGGTTCGTAACCTTCTACTTTTATAGCTGTGTCTCTAGTTGGATACCTCATTTTAGAGTATCCATTTTTCTAAGCAAATAGCATGTTTTCCTATAGCTACCTAAGTGGATATTCCTACTATAAATGCTATATATGCCAAGACGGAACATCCTTATACTAAGTCTATAAAGGAATTCTAGCTTCAGTATTCTGTGTAGGAAGATTTCTTTCTTTCTACTGAGCTATAAGTTTGCGAAGCTGTTCAAGTCTATGCCCAGAAGCTTTAGTCATTTTATCATATGTTCCTCTAGACCATGCATTCTAAGCCCAATCACTCTAAGTTTCTAATATATTTAAGGTCTAAGGTTCTTCTGGACTTACATAACTTCTAGTATGTCCAAGAGTTGTACTTTCATAGTGTTTAGCATTTCCAACTGGAATACGAGGACTCTCAAAAGTAAATGTAATAGGCTTTACAGCACTAGATTCAAACTATCCAGTAACTGGATTAAAATGAGTATTTTCAGGACTCATTTTTGAACTATAACCAAGTCTATCAAGTCCATACTCAGCATACTTAGAAGAAGTTTTAGTCTGATAAGGAATAAGTTCAGACTAAACTGCTCTTCTAAATTTATTATAATCAATGACTCTCTAAGTTGGAAACTAGTTATCAACAACTTTATTCATAAGTCTTCCTTCAAACTCTCGACTCTTATTAGCAAGAGCTTTAACTGCATTTGTACTAATAGTTCCAGCTTTAGATAGCTATTTTTCTAACTAGTTACCTCTTAATAAGGTCTTTGCCTAGAAACCAGGAAGGATATCTGGAGCACCAATCTAATAAGAGGAAGGTCCATCAAGTAAATACTTAAATGCCTTTAAAATATTTCTTATATTAGGGCCTTCTTTTAAATAAGATTTAGCTATGTTCCAATTTCTTTGAGTATCTGTTAATTTTTTCTAGGTAGTAGGCATAGTTTTCCTCCTTTTTTCCATAAATCAATTCCCATTACTGTACCATCAGGTAGAAATCCTAAATTAGACAGTTTAAAATCTTTAGCACTTTGGATTCCATTTTCTAACAAAATATTATTTATATTTGGTTTTTCCAAACTATACATACCATTAACTGATTTATCAAAATCTATTATTTTAGCCTAATCTATCTATGGAATATAAACCTTTCTTTGACTAAAAACAGGGAAATAAGAACCATGTCTTTTTAAAGTTCCCTCTAAATTTACAGGTAAATTATAAGGAAGATTATTCTATGGATTAGTAAAAATTAAACCTTCCTACATAGCTACTTGTGGAGAGCTAAATCCATTACTTCCACTAGGATATACTTTTAAAACTTGCTATGGATTAGTAGGATGTTCGTATACAGAAGTTTCTGCTCCATATCCAATTCTCTCTTTACCTTCTAATAACTCGGTAAAATCTTTATTAGATATAGGTCTAGTTTCTCTATTCATTCCCCATTTATGTCCCTACATTACATCTTTAACAAACTTAGATTGTACAGGATTCTATTTAGTTGGAGTATGCCCAGAATAACTAGGTTTTCTTAACATAGAATAATCTCTTTTTCCTGGTAAGTTTTGTGTCCAATCGTTAGAAGGTTCTATAGTAATTCTTTTTTCTGGAATTATTGGTTCATAAGTATATGTACCATTTTTAGTTCTCTAAAACCACCCTAAGTTGGACATAGGCATTTCCCCCGTGTGAAAGCCTATCCTAGCCCCCTAAGGAACCTTATCCCAATCTTGTAATACAAAATTAGTACGAGAATCTTTTCCAGCTTCATTCATACCTCTAAATATTTTCATTGGAGCTTGCCCTTCTATTATACCTATAGGAAATCTATCACTAAAAGCAAATGTCCCCTACCATATTTGTCCTTTGGCTGCTTGGGATGTATTACCATGTGCAGCTCCATGTTTAGAGAGGCTTATTTTTCTGGGTTGAAATATAAAGTATCCTTCATTACTTCCTTTGCCTGGGATTACTCTTCCCTTCTAGCTAAGCATACTTTCTCTCCATCCATTTATAGTACCATTAGTAACAGGATCATCCCAAGTAGTTACATTCTTTCCATTTTGTTCTATCCCTATTTTTTCTGGACGTTCTGATACTCTATACCATTTATCTGGAGCATTAAAGTAATTTTTTGTTACTTCTATTCTTCCACTTTTAGTGTTCTATTTAATACCTTTATTAAGTTCTTTAGATATAAGATAAGCTCTTGCAGTTTTATTTCCAGCTTTCGCTGCAGTATTAACAGCAGTTTTTCCTGCTCCTTTCACTGCTTTACTTCCAAGTAATATTTCTCCCATTCTTGCAGCTAACTATAAGTTAGGATGCCATTTAGATATTACTTCTTCACCTACTTTAGGATTTACACTGCCTTTAGATAAAGCAGCTGCATAGTTAAGAGGACTAAGATAAGTTCCAACTTTCTACATCCAAGAAGGAAGTATTTTATTCATTGTTCTTCCGAATCCTTCAAGTATTCCATTTGCTGCAGAACCATTAGCTATAGCTTCCTAAACATTTTGAGGTTGAATATATCCTCCAACCTAGTATTTATATAGAGTACCTCCCTATTGATGTTTCCATTTACGAGCATTAGCTGCAAATGTAGCTCTCTTTACTAAAGTAGGATTTCCTGATCTTTTAGCTTTTGCTATACATGCGGAAGTTACGTTACCTCCACAATACGAGGTAAATTTACCTCTATTCTTCTTTTTTATATGGATACCTGATCCATTCTTTAAATAAAGTATCATATTATATAATAATAGTCGGTTCTTAACTTCTCATCTTCTAAATCATACTTTTTATAATCTCCATTCTACATATAGACACACTATCTAAAAGGATCCCATTTAAAGTATCCTTTATAATGAGGCAACAATCCCCAGTCTCCGTTTTTAATATGTGGTATTACCTCTTCGAATGTCATTTTCTCTTTCTCTTTATTAACTTTTTCTT
>Ga0247611_10004742_pt1 | contig 18572 bp, 11 predicted proteins | sample 177DNAGHGhighgp2_FD_192422 | JGI IMG/M metagenome (GOLD analysis project Ga0247611, IMG submission 192422) | Sheep rumen microbial communities from Palmerston North, Manawatu-Wanganui, New Zealand - 1770 DNA GHGhigh gp2 | ecosystem: Host-associated > Mammals > Digestive system > Stomach > Rumen... | reverse complement strand
TTAGCGGAACAAATATTTCTGCAGCTCAAAAGACAGTTACATGGTCTTCTTCTAACGCGAGTGTTGCTGAAGTTAACTCATCAACTGGTGTTGTCACTGGAAAGAGTGTCGGTTCAGCAACTATTACAGCTACTTCAACATACGACACTAATAAATTTGGTTCTGCAATAATCCATGTATTAGAAGCAAGTGCTCGTGATGCTTACACAGTGATGATTTACATGTGTGGTTCTGATCTTGAAAGTGGTAGCGAACACTATGCGTCAAAAGATTTGACTGAAATCTTGGCTGTTACACAATCTCAACCAGAAGACGTCAATATTATTGTTGAAACTGGTGGTGCCACTTCTTGGGGATCTACACATGGTATTAGTTCGAACTATTTAACACGTTACGAGGTAAGAGATAGAAAACTCGTTAAGAAAGCAACTTTAACAAATGCTAGCATGTCAATCACATCGACATTTCAGTCATTTGTTGAGTGGGGCATTAATGATTACCCAGCTGATAAGATGGCTCTTATTTTCTGGGATCACGGTAGTGGCCTAGACGGATGTTGCTTTGATGAAAAATTCGGATCTGAGTGGAATCCAGATTATCTCACACCTGTTGAAGCGCAAACGGGTTTAAAAGAAGCATTTAAGAATACTGGTTATAAAGAACGCTTTGAATGGATTGGTTATGACTGTTGCTTAATGCAATGTTTAGAAATTGAAGCAATTAACGCCGAATTCGCTAAATACATGGTTGCAGCACAAGTGCTTGAAGATGGTGGTGGCTGGGATTACACCCCTTGGGTTACTCAATTATTTAAGAGCCCAGAAGGCGAAACATCAACTTTGTTAACAAAGATTTGCGATTCATTCGTTGACTACTATGGTTCTTCATATACTAACAACCAAACATTATCTTGGATTCATCTTGATCGTGTTGGAACATTTGCTACAGCCTTTGATGAATTTGTAAAAACAAGCGGAAAATCATACTCAACATATAAATCAGCTGCGAATAGTGCACTTTGTTTTGAATCAGACACTTGCTCATATGATTTGGGTGGTGTTTTAAAGTATTCTTCACTTAATGTTACTGACACTGTTAAGAATGCCTTTACAAACATGGTCGGTTACCGAAAATATTACACTGGCTATAGTGGCTATAAAAACAAACAGCCTTCTGGTGTAAATATCTTTATTGGAAATCAAACTGATGAAGATGACTATGAAGCCATCACGAAAGATATTTTCCCAAATTGGTCTCAAATGGTCTTAAATAACTGGTAATTTAGAAAGGAATGACTTATGGAAAAAAATGTTAAATTCGAAGAGATTCCAATTCACAAATTCTCTTTTAAACAAATTGAAAAGAAAATGCTCGCCTTCAATGAACAGCTAAAAGCTGCGAAAGATTTTGAAAGTGGATTTAAAGTTATCAAAGCATATGAAAGATATATGTCTAAATTAGGCACAAATTTTGCGATTATTTCTGTTCGTTTTACCTTAAACACGCAAGACGAAGTTGTCGCAAAATACCAAGATTTAGTTGATGAAATCTCTCCACTTATATCTAATTTAGGCAACGAATGGAACAAGATTTTAGTCAAACTCCCATACCGTAAGCAAATTGAAGAAAAGTATGGATCTTATTACTTTCAAATGATTGAAAACGAACTCAAATCATTTGACGAAAAAATCATTCCAGAACTTGTTGAAATTAATAAATTAAGTTCCCAATATGACAAGGTTATGGGCTCTGCTGAAATCGAATTTAGAGGTCAAACATATAACATCCCACAAATGGGGAAATTCTCCTCTAGCGCTGACCGCGAAACAAGAAAAGAGGCGGCTATTGCGGTGGATAAATTCTTCCAAGATCATGAACAAGAAATCGGTGATATCTATGGAAAACTTGTTTTATTAAGAGACAAGGCTGCTAAAAAACTTGGCTTTGAAGACTTCACTGAACTAGGCTATCTATCTTTAGGACGTGTTGATTATAATCCAGAAATGGTTGCTAATTATCGTAAACAAATCGCGACCGAAGTCGTTCCAGTTGCTCAAAAGTTATACCGTGCTCAAGCAAAACGAATCGGTATTCCATTTAATAAGATGTATAACTACGATTACAACTTGTTCTTCAAAAGCGGTAATCCAAAATTAGCTGGAGATTCCCATTATTTAGTGGAAAGCGCTGGCAAAATGTACCACGAAATGTCACCAATTACCGGTGAATTCTGGGATTTCATGAACGAACGTCATCTTCTTGATTTAGAAGCTCGCCCAGGTAAACAACCTGGTGGATACATGACATTTTTTGATGAATACAAATATCCGTTCATCTTCTCTAACTTCAATGGGACACCTCACGATGTTGATGTGTTAACCCATGAATTTGGGCACGCATTACAAGGTTATTTATCCCGTAATATCAAACCAAGTGAATATCGTTCTCCAACCCTTGAATCATGCGAAATTCATTCTATGTCAATGGAATATTTCGCTACTCCATGGATGGAACTCTTCTTTGGAAAAGATGCGGAAAAATATCGCTATTATCACTTAAGTGATTCCATCTGCTTCTTACCATATGGAATTACCATTGATGAATTCCAACACTGGGTTTATAAGCACCCAACCGCAACTCACGAAGAAAGATGTGCTGCATTTAAAGAAATTGAATCTAGATACCTTCCACAAAAGAAGTATCCAAAGGAAATGAAAGCTGCCGGTCATGGTGGATGGTGGATGAGACAATCGCACATCTTCGGATCTCCGTTCTATTACATCGATTACACCCTTGCTCAAGTTTGTGCCTTCCAGTTCTATGTTGAATCAACAAAGAACAGAGAAAAAGCTTGGAAAAAGTACATCAAACTCTGCAAAATGGGCGGTAAATATCCATTCGTTCATCTCTTAGAAAAAGCTCATCTGAGAAATCCATTCGAGGATGGCAATGTCGCGAAAGTTATACGCCCATTAAGAAAAATCCTCAAAGGATTTGATGAATCAAAATTTGAATAGGTTCCTATGGAACCTTTTCTTTTTGGTTGGTTAATTCTAATATAGTTTGCTTTATTTAAATAAATAACTCGTGCTATAATACTTTGGCTGAAAATTTTGATTAATTATAGAAAAGGAGAAATTTAAATGGAAGATTACCGTACAAAATGTATTGAATTACTTGAGTCTCGTGGTGTCACCGTTAGCGATATCGCTGATTGTGCTCGCTTCTTACAAGCTGATTACCACGTTGATCTTAAGAAAGAAGAACTTCTTGAATCGGTCATGTCTGTTCTTTCTAAACGTGAAGTTCAAAACGCCATTATGACTGGTATTGAACTTGATGTTGCTGCCGAACAAGGTTATATGAAAGACAAAGACTTAGCCTCAATCCTTACTCGTGATGAAGGCTTATATGGTGTTGATGAAGTTTTAGCTTATGGTATTTGTAACCTTTATGGTTCCATTGCCTTAACAAACTTCGGATTCATCGACAAAAAGAAATATGGCATTATTGCTAAATTAAACGAAGACGGAAAAGACACAGGCGTTGTTAACACCTTCATCGATGATATTGTTGGTGCAATTGCTGCTTCTGCTGCTAGTCGTTTTGCTCACCGTTGGGTTAAATAATTATGTTTGTTGGTGGCCAATTTGTTACTAATAATGTTGCTCTCTGGATAGAGTTAGCTCTTTTTGTGCTATTTCTAGTTGCTTCAATCTTTGTTCTTTTGAAGCTTTTACGTCGAAAAGTTCCATTCGTTATTTCTGTTGTGGGTTTAAGTGCGACAGTGGTGGCATGGTTCTTTGGTTTAAGCGCACTTTGGATTGCAACGTTAATTGTTACTTGTGGTCTTGTAACAACTTTCTTGGTTATTAACCAAGGTGATCTTCGTCCTTTTGTGGCGAACACATTATCAATCAAATCCAAACGCACTGAAAAAGTTTTTGATCGTCATGCTTTATATACGAGAGTTTTCCAAGCAGTGGAGAACTTATCCAAATCAAAAATTGGTGCGATTATTACCTTTGAACGTAATACAAACTTAGATGACTTTATGAAATCTGGAACAGTGGTGAACGCTCCTGTTACTCCAGAACTTCTTCAAACCATCTTCTATCCGGGCACAAGACTTCACGATGGTGCTGTTGTTATTCGTCGTGATTTGATTGCTGCCGCTTCAGTTTATTACACCCCAACAACCAAACCTTTAACTGGTAAGTTCGGAAGCCGTCACCGTGCCGCCATCGGTATTAGTGAAGTTTCTGACTCAGTGACAGTTGTTGTTAGCGAAGAAACTGGCCGCATCTCTCTTGCTGTTGCCGGAGAATTAATTCATGTGACTCCAGACTCCTTTATGAGAGTTCTTGAGGATTACATGTTAGCTGAAAACGATAAGGCCGAATAAAACATAATAAAACACAAAAATATCCAGCAATTCCTGGGTATTTTTTATTTTGTTTTAACTTGAAATTATTACTATGTTATAAATTCGATATGAAATATCAAGAATTCTATGATTTCGTTATAAAAGTCCACTCAATTGCGAAAATCGGATTAACTTTTTCTAAGGATCCATACGCGATTGATAACTACAAAGAACTTAACGAATTATCTAAAGAAATGTTGGAGAAATTTTGTGATGTGAAGTTTGACCGTCCAAGCATGTTTGAGCGCGATATTTATCCAACTCCATCCATTTCTTCTCGAACAATTATTACCAACGATAAAGGCGAAATTCTACTAGTTCGTGAAGCTAACTCTGGTTTGTGGTCAATGCCTGGTGGCTGGGCTGATTTATATGATTCACCAAGCCAAGCGGCATTTAATGAGGTTTCCCAAGAAGCCGGAATTGAACCAAAGATCGTTCGATTAGTCGCTCTCTTAGAGAGAACTCCATTTAAATCAAACAAAAATGTTCCAGAATATGTAATGGTTTTTGAAGGTTCAATTGACCATAAGAAGTTCCATGAGCATTGTCATGAAACAACTGATGTGAAGTTCTTCCCAATGGATCAACTTCCAGAAATGTCTCGAAAGATGTCTAGGGATGAGCTTGACCGAATCTTTGAAGCTTATCGAAACGGAACAACAATTTTTGATTAGATAATGAAATCTATTAACGCATTTGATAAAATATCAAGCGAACAATAAGGAGATTTATATGGCTACACCACATAATGAGGCTAAAAAAGGCGATATTGCAAAAGTCGTTTTAATGCCTGGTGATCCAAACCGTGCAAAATGGATTGCCGAAAACTTTTTACATGACGTGAAACTTGTTAACCAAGTTCGTGGAAACCTCTGTTTTACAGGATTAACCAAAAACGGAAAACGTGTTTCTGTTATGGCTTCTGGTATGGGACACCCATCCATTGGTATTTATTCTCATGAACTTTATGCTGAATATGATGTCGAGACAATTATTCGTGTTGGAACATGTGGATCCTACCAACCAAACATTGATTTCTTTGATGTTCTTCTTTGCGCAGGTGCATCAACGGATTCTAACTGGATGTCTCAATATGGTTTAAATGGAACATATTCAGCCTTAGCTGATTTTGATGTTTTACTGAGAGCTAGAGAAGTTCTTTTAGAAAAGAAATATCCACATCACATTGGTAATATTTTTGCCGCCGATGTCTTCTATGATCACGATAAAGAAATCTGGAAGAAATGGGCCGCTCTTGGCATCATGGGTGTTGAAATGGAATCATATGCCTTATATGTGACCGCCAAAGAACTCGGTAAGCGCGCTTTAACTATGTTAACTGTCACAGATAGCTTCGTTAAGGAAGGACGTTTAACTGCTGAACAACGTCAAACCGGTCTTCGTAACATGATTGATGTTGCGATTGAAACTGCCGAAGCATTCGCATAAGAAGGATGTCATTCTTATTTGTCGTATTAACTGTATTACTCGGAATTGCAATAGTAACAACTATTGCTTTTCCTTACTTGCACCAACTAGTCTATCGCAAAAGATTCCGTCATATCTATGCACGTAAAATCTATCGACTAGCGATGCACAAGGACTTTTACCTAATTAATAAATTGGTTTTAAAGAGTCATGATGATTCACGTTTAGTTGTTGATCATCTCTTATTTGGAAACAAATACATTTATGTATTTTACGACTTCTATTGTGAAGCTGATTTGTATGGTAAAAGCACCGATAATTCCTTTTTAATTAAAGGAAAGAAGAATAACTCTTACACTGATAATCCAGTGCAAATTGCTAAAAAGCAATTGAAAGAGTTGTCTGTTCTAATTAATATTGATGAATCGTTATTTATCCCAATCGCACTAGTTAACGATTCATGTAACATCATCAATAACGATGAAAGTAACTCTCTTGTTTACTTAAGAAAACTCAAATCCGCGATTGAATATTATGAAAACCAGAATGTCAAACCGCTAAATCAGGAACAAATGATGTTTGCGGTCCATGACATCTCTTGTATTAACCTAAGAGACCACAAAGAATGATTGGAAAAGAAACTTGGAAGGAATATAAAAAAGACTTCGGTGTGAAATCAACTCTCACCGCAATGTACGTTTTCCTTTTAGCTTGCACTTTATTAATGAATATTTGGTTTAGTGCGACAATGATTTTGACACTTCCTTTCGTTGTGCTTCCATTCACTTTTGCTTACTTTGCCACTATCTGTGGAATGCCGATTTCTAAGCAAGCACCAATCAAGTCATTTTTCTTGTTTTATCCAGTGTATTTCACACAGTTCTTTTTTGGTGGATTCCGGGCAATTCTCGGTTTCTTTAAATCATTGTTAATTTCAGTGGTATTTACCGCACTTTTGACAATCATTTTGTATTACACATATTTAAGAGGACAACCGGGATTTGCGGAGATTTTGCAAGAAATTGAGGCTGCAAAAAACATTGCAGAAATGAATACAGCAATGGATCATTTTTATGCCTTTTCACCAGCAAATCTAACATTAAATATTGCTTCAATGGTTGGTACATTTTTTGGTGCTTGGGTCTTCATTCGCCATTGTTTACTCAATAGTGAAAAATTTTGTTTAAATTTACTAACAAATAAACCACTTCCAATGAAAGCAGTGAATCGTCTTTATTTAACCGCAGCACATCTTAGAAGAAAACAATTCTACAAGGAATATTATGGTGCTGTTTGGTATATCGTTTTGTGGTTTGTTTTAACCTTTGGCGGAGCAGCTTACGTTTCAGCCTTTATCTTTAACCTAACTGCTAACCAAGCAATGTTTATCGGCTTATTTGTGTCGTTAGTTTTAAACTTCCCATTTATCCCATATTACTTTGAAGTTATTAAAAATGTCTTCATTGCTTCGAGTGATGATTATTCCAAAGCTTCCATTCAACTCAGTGAACGAACACTCTTCGACTTAAAGAAGAACAACCAAATCTCCGAGGACGAACAGAAGAAGCTTGAAGAGGAACTCTCCAAGAGCAAAGAAGAATATGAACGGATGTTAAAAGAAGCAGAGGAAGAAGAGAAGAAATCTTCTTCCGATGAGGAAATAAAAAAATAAACAGTGCTAAGCACTGTTTTTTAATACTCTGGAGCAGATGACGGGAATCGAACCCGCATAACTACCTTGGCAAGGTAGTGTTCTACCACTGAACTACATCTGCAATTCAGCGTTTATTATTATAAAGAATGATGTATAATACTTCAAGACAAATATTGAGAAACAAAATTTATGGCAAACTTCACTGAATTAGCAAACTATATTTTCCCAGAAATTAAGGAAACAATCGAAGATTTAGAAAAGAAATATCCTCCAAGAAAACTACCAGAAGGAGCGGAAGTAACTCGTTTTGCTCCAAGCCCAACTGGTTTCCTTCATCTTGGATCTCTTTTCACATCTTTAGTTGCTCATAAAGTTGCCAAAGACACCAGCGGTGTTTTCTATTTAAGACTAGAAGATACTGATACAAAACGCGAAATTGAAGGTAGTGGTGAAGAACTTGTTCGTCAACTCTCCTTCTTTGGTGTTGCTCCAGAAGAAGGCTATCTTGGAGAAAAAGATGTCGGTGAATATGGTCCATATCGTCAAAGTGAACGTGAACATATTTATCGTGTCTGCATTAAAGAATTAATGCTTAAAGGACGTGCTTATCCATGTTTCTGCTCTGCAGAACAACTTGAAGAAACACGTGAATTCCAAGAAATGAATAAAGAAATTCCTGGATATTATGGTGATTACGCAATTTGTCGTAACATTGATCCAAGTGATGCTTTGGCCCGTATTAAAAACGGTGAACCATATGTTGTTCGTTTCCGTTCTTTAGGTAACCACAATAACAAAGTCACATTCCATGACGAGATTCGTGGCGATATTTCCATCGCGGAAAACGATCTCGATATTGTCATTATGAAATCTGATGGTTTACCAACCTACCATTTTGCCCACGCTGTTGATGATCACTTTATGAGAACAACAACAGTCATTCGTGGTGAAGAATGGATTTCATCTGCTCCAATTCATTTAGAATTATTTGATGCGTTAGGCTTTAAGCTTCCACGTTATGCTCATCTTCCTGTCATCATGAAACTTGATAACGGAAACAAGAGAAAACTCTCCAAGCGTAAAGATCCAGAAGCTAGTGTTTCTCACTTTATCGAAGGTGGCTATCCAGCCGAAGCTTTGAAGGCATACTTAATGAGTATTGCTAACTCAAACTTTGAAGAATGGACTGCTGAAAACAAATCTTATAACATCGATGATTTCAAATTTTCCTTCTCTAAGATGAGTCTTGATGGTGTTCTATTTGACCAAGACAAACTCGACTTCTTTAGTAAGGAAGTCATTGCATTATTTAGTGCCGAAGAGCTCTACAACCGCTTATTATCCTGGTCAGAAAAATTCGATGCAAATCTCCATCAATTTTTGAAAAAATACCAGCAAATCTCGGTTAAAGCACTCAATATTGAACGTGGTGGAGAGAAGGCTAGAAAAGACTTTAATAACTATGCCCAAGTCTATCCAATCATAGGTTTCTTCTACCCAGAAAGATATGCTGAAATCGTTAAAGATGGCTATCCATTTAACCCTGCGATTGAGGCGTCTGTCATCAAAGAAGTCTTATTAGATTTTGCTGAATCGAACGATTACTCACTCGCGAATGATGTTTGGTTCTCAACTGTCAAAGAACTTAGTGTTAAGCATGGCTTTGCTGAATCAGGCAAGATTTATAAACAAGCACCAGATCAATACAAAGGACATGTTGGAGATGTCGCAGAAATGATTCGTGTAGCTCTTTGCGGAGCGAAGAATTCTCCAAACCTCTACTGTGTCCTCCAGATCCTTGGAAAAGAAGAAGTAAATCGCCGTATCAATTTAGCTGTGACTAGTTTAAAATAATCACACTGGCCCTATGGTCAAGCGGCTAAGACGCAACCCTCTCAAGGTTGAATCGAGAGTTCGATTCTCTCTAGGGTCACCATTGATATCCCTCTTAAGTTAATCCTTGAGAGGGTTTTCTTTTATTTATAATTTATTTAAATTAAAATATTGTTTAGAAATGAAAGTACTATATCTTTATTCAAATAAAACAGGCTTGCAAAGCAAATTCAAAAAGCATCGCAAGATTATTGAGCGTCTCTCAAGGACTTTTGAGTTAACATCACATCAAACAGAATCAGTTGATGATTTAATGAAATGCTGTAGTGACGCAAAGAAGAACGGATTTGATTCCGTAATTGTTTGTGGTGGTGATGGAACATTAAAAGATGCTGTGAATGCAATCGCTCCATTAGATAAAGAAGATCGACCAATTATTGGATATATTCCAATGGGTACCGTTAATGATTCTGGAAAATCTTTCGGTGTCAAAGGAAGTATTCGACAAGCAATTAAAGTTATTGAAAAACAACAAGTCTACGATATTGATATTTGCATAGCAAATAATGAGTACTGGACCTTTGTTGCTGCGATTGGGCAATTCACCGATATCTCTTACATTGTTCCACGTAAGCAAAAGAAAATTCTCGGACGATTTGCCTATTATAACGTCGCCGTCAAAGAAGTCTTCACAAAACGTCGAATCAACGTTCATATAAAGTGTGATCAAGGTGAATTTGATTTTGAAACACCATTTTTGATGTGCCTTAACGGAGTCAATGTTGGAGGCTTCCGTGTCAATCCGCAAAACTCATTATTTGATGGTAAAATGAATATTTATATTACTCCAACAACCATTTTTAATGGTTTAACAAACTATATCTTCCATCGCAAACGTATCACGATCATTAACACTAAACATGCCGAAATTTCTACTTCTGAAACAAGTTCATGGTGTCTTGATGGTGAGGAAGGAATGAAGGGAAATCTCGTTTTGGACGTTCTTCCGGCACATATCCAAGTGTTTGGATACTTCAAAAACCTTCGATAAATTCAAAATTCCCAGCAAAACTCAAATATTTATTAAAATTTATTCTTTAATTTCTTTTCTTATTGTTCTACAATATCAGCAACGGGAGGAAAATTATGGAAGTTAAATCGAAAATGAAGATCATCTCCTTTGCGATTGCTGCTGCTTTTTTAGTCTTCGCACTGGTGTTCTTCTTCCTTGCTCCACTTCTTCTTGAAGAAGTTGCTGCTGTTTATTCAGGTGCAACTGCTTTATTAGGTGGTGCAAAAGCTTTGTTTTCATTTGCATTCGACAATGGTAAATACTTGATTTTCTTCATTGTATTTTGCTTATTTGTTGTCTGCTATATTTGGTGGCTCATCGTCATCATTATCCGTAAGAAATGGAAATCATTTATTTGGTTTGGTGTTTCGTTTGCTTTAGTCTTACTTAACGCCTTTGCACTCTGTGCCTTATTGATTAATGTTGATGGTGGAACATCTGTTTTAAAACAAGTGTTTGCTCTTGATGGCGCACTTGTTGGAAAAGCATTTGTTGCTGCTTCATTAGCATTCTTCTTCTTTGGATTAATGTTTACAACATTATGTGCTTACAGTGACATTTTACAATCACTCGAAGCTCGTGCTAACGAAAGAAGTGCAGAAGAAGACGAAATTCGCGCTATGGCGAAAGAAGAGGCCCAAAAGGTCTACGATGATAAAAAGAATTCAATTCTCAAGGAGGATGCCGAAATGTCAATTTATGATGATAAGCTCAATTTAAAACGTCATCGTGATGAGAGTAATGACGATTACTATGAAAACCTCATCAACGAATTACCAATGTTTAGAAAACGTCGCGGTGAACAACCAGTCGAAAAGAAAGTGGTTGTTGTTGAACGCGTCGTTGAAAAACCAGCTCCAGCACCAGAGCCAAAGCCACAACCAAAACCAGAGCCACAACCAGCTCCAGCTCCAGTTGTTGCACCAGCTCCAAAAGCTGCTGAACCATTTGAAAGAATTTCCTTTGCTGAACGTTTAGGCAAAGCTGATAAGGTTCTAAAAGAACATTATAATGAACTTAAGAGTGAAGTTCTCTCTTATGGAATTAAATCCCGTGTTTCCAATAGTGGTGATACTTTCCGTCTCCATACCAAGACATACGTCAAGATGGTTGTTGCCGGTAAAGCACTTAAACTCTACTTTGCCCTTGATCCAAAAGAATACAAGGACAGCACCTTCCCAATTGGAGATGCTTCTGGAAAAGCCCTTTACAAGGAAATTCCACTTGTCTTCAAGGTTAAATCTGATCTTTCTGTCCGCCGTGCAAAACAATTAATTGCTGATGCCGCTGGAAAAGATGGATTAGTCCAAGGCGAAGTTGAAGCTCATAACTGGGCTAAAGAATTATAATTAATTCTCAACCACAACTATAAAAGGTGAGTTTGTCTCACCTTTTTATTTTTGTTTAAATTGTAATTTAAGATTCAATCGCGGATAATAGTAATAACATGAATAAGTCGGGACGTAGATTTGTTTATTCGTTAAGCGTACTAACTTGTGTGCTTCCACTTGCGTTATCTTCTTCCAGCCTCTCCAAAGGAAATGCGGAAGGTCTTTTTGACTATTCTAGTGGCACACATCTTGCCTACTTAGGCGGTGGAGACCTATTAAGCAAAACCGGCATTTCCATGGAAGAAAGTGAAGTCGCCTACCTAAATGCTTATGACAATCTCCGTCTACAATATTCTGAGACTTTCTTGGATGATGATGTTAAAACATCACTCATTCATGGAACGCGTTATGTCTTTGCACATGAAAAGAGTTATCGAGACGACGCGAATCGTGAATGGACATGGACCCCAATTTCTGTCAAAGGAGACACAACAACTCCATTCCACACATTTGATGATTTGTATATCGCTTCCTTCGAAGAAGGATCGCTTAGTAATGTCGAGATTAATTACGAGCTAAAACTGAATGTCTCTCAACAAGTTTTTAATTCGTATATCAATAAAACATATCAGGACGCATTATCTTTAGATAATATCTACGAGAAATATCTTGCTGACTACGCTTATTATGAGAGACGTCCAACAAGCGAGGAGCAATATCAAACTCAACTTGTAGAATACCAATCTTATCTTGAAGCTTATCAAGCTTATCTTAACCAAGAAGAGAACTACGAAATCTATTTAGCTAATAAAGCTAAGTACGATGAAGATCTTGCCGCATACAACGCTTATTTAGCCGCCAAACAACAATACGAAGAAGATTGTGTTGCTTATAAGCAAAACCAAGAAGAATGGGCGTATTATCTCGCCAACCACGAACAAAATCTCAAAGAATATAACGAATTCGGAATCAAATACGAAAACTCCCGATACCAACTCAATGCAATGCAAATTGCCTATGAACAAGATAGTGAGCGTAGTTCTTCGATGGCTCAATATATTCTCTCTAACACTGTTGCGACAGTTTTAGCTAGAAAAGATGAACTTTCTGTTCTTGGTGTTCCAACCGATCTCGTTGATGCAGCTGACTCTGCAACCGTCAAGTTAAGAACTTGTTTGCGCGAATACGACGATTTAACAACTGATGAAGCTCGTTATTCATACTATTACATCAACTACAACTACATTAAATCTAATGCGAACATTCTTCTTCGTTCTCTAGAACGTCTTGGACGATACCCATCAGTAACAAATGTTGCTAAAGACCGGGGAAAACTTCCACAATTCTATACTCTTTTATTCCAACTCATTTATTTCTGTAACGCTGTTAGCGATACAGTTGTTTATAACTACGAAGCTTTTAATCCAGTTACTGGAAAAGGTGATATGTCTAAATCTGGTGCAGCAATACTCGATGAAAACTTTGTTATTGATGGTGCAACTTATAAAAGTTGGTTAAAAGGATATGATTTCCTTGATACAAGTAAAACCGCTACTCCAAGTAGTGGAATTTTGCCAACTCAACAAGTCATTTTAATTCCTGAACCACCAAAATTACCTGTTCCAGTCGAACCTGCCATTGTCCAAAAACCAATTGCACCAACTCCAGTTATAGCGCCTGTCGCACCAAGTGAGGTTTTGGAACCAATTCCTTATGATCCAGATGCGGTGGCTCCAGATTATCCAACAATTCTTGAAAATACGCTAAATCAAAACCTTCTTTCCTCGTATCGAAACGGAAAGATTTCAGAACGTGATTTATTAAAAAATCCAGTTGAAATCACGATTAGTGGACAAAGAGATATTGCTTTGGCTGATTATGAAGTGAATGTAGCGATTTTCCATAACTATCTTGCTGAACCAACACAGTATGTGTTCTTTACCACAGGAGTTGAATATAACGGTGAAGTTCCAATTCACCCAGCAGACCAGGAATTCACTGAATATTATTTTGACTACTGGACCGATCAGATGAATACTGACCCAACTCCTGTAGATCTACGAACGCTTGCTAACTCAGTAAATCTCTATCCGATCTTTGACCACGGTGAAAGACAGCGTTACCAAATCACCTGGGTCTATGATGATGGTGAAGAAGCAACAACAGTTTTGTCTGGAAGCATTCCAAGCGCACCTCGTCTTCCTTTAAAGGAAGAAACAGAAGAACATTATTACGTTTTCTCCCATTGGTCTCCAACGATTGAAGAAGCGTTTGAAAATCAAACATATACAGCTGTTTTTGATGAGTTTAATATCTATGATATTACATACTCCATCGATGGGCACGATTTAATCACGAGAGAAAAAGAGAATTATTTACCAAATGCTCCGACAACTTATTCTTTAGGCGATGGAACTTACTATGTAATTACCGGCTGGCAGGAATCTCTTTCTCCTATTGGAGAAAACACAACGTATCACGCTTTGTTTGATAAGTATTATACGATCACTTGGAACATCTTAGGAGAAGTTTACACCGAACGTTATCTTGCTGGCTCAGAAGTCACCTTTAATGGTGATATACCTGACCCAATTCGACAAAACCAATATTACCAGATGTTTGAATTTGACCAAGATCTTGGATTTGCCAATTCAAACCGAACAATTACAGCTAACTATGTTGATCATGCTTATCCAGAAATCATTTTAAAGATTGATGGAAACTCAATTAACTTGACTGGACAATATCTTCCAGGTGAAGAAATTGAAAAACCGACTAGCTATAACACAAATACTTATCACTACGACATTACCGGTTGGACTCAAAGTGGTGGTGTTTATACAGCCACATTTGTGAAAACACCATTCATTAGTGATGATGTTTATTACAATTACGTCGGAACTGACACAAGAACTCTAAGAGTTAATGCCATAGAGAAACATGTTAATTCAGTAAATGTTGGTTACTTATTAAGTAAAATTAGTGAAGGACAAGTCGATGCGACACCGTTTGACTTATTTTTCGAAAATGGTGAAGTTTATTTAACTTCCACACAAGTTCGTTATATGGCTTTAAAGAGTGTTGCTAATATCGGAATTGAATTTTCTGACTTAGGAAACAAATCATACTCGATTAAAGTGGTGGTTACTGATTCGGATGGCAAAGATGTTGAAATCAGCGACTTCTTCACAGAAGTAACAATCAATCGAAGTGTTGACCACCTTCATTCTCAGGTTTATTTAGGTGATGAAGAAGTAAATGCTTCTTTATCAGCGAATTCGATTAAATTCCGTCCACAAATTAATAAAATTTATCAAGTTATTCCAACTTATTCTGTTGACGTTCGAGCCTCTAATTCTGTTCAAGTTTCTTTATCTAAAACAAGCGGACGTGTTGGTGATATTATTCACGTTTCCTATCAAGTTCAACAAGGATATAAATTAGAGACAATTGTGGTGTACACAAAGAGTGGTGACGAGATCAAATTAGACTCCCAAAATAACTTTGTTTTACCTGCTGATGATGTCGTGATAAATTGCGTTTGTTCAAGACTTCAATTTACTGTTGAATTGTATGTTGATGATGCATTATATGCATCATATAACGCGAATTATGGAGACACTATTTTGCTTCCAACATACATTAAAAAAGTTGGTGATGAGACCTACGAATACATGTTCATTGGATGGGGAATTACAAGTGATTCCTTGACCGTAACAGAAGACACCGTTTTACGTGCGGAATTCATCCAAGTTGAACGTGATCAAAAGAGCGAAAAGAAGACTTCCAACTTGGTTAAAATAGCGGGTTATGTCGCTATCGGAACGCTTGTTGCGGGCCTCGGCGTTGGACTATTCTTTATTTTTAGAAAAATAATAAAACATTAATATTTAATTGTTTAAATTATATCTTTGTATATAATTATAAATATGAAGAAGTTTAGTATGTTTTTAAAACGAACAATATTGGTTGTTCTTCCTGCACTGTTTGCGTGCAGTCTTTCCGTCGGTCAGCTACACGACGTTAAACCTGTCCAAGCTGAAGAAATTAGTTCATCAGAAAATGAATCAGATTATGATGTCGAAAACGACATTTATACCATTCGCAAAACTGGTGATCACTCACTAGAACTTTTATTTAGTGCTAATCCAAAAGTATACAAAAACTTCCGTAAAAACCACTTAACCGAATTAAAGAACGCCTTAATTGATATTCTTAAGGATGTTGTTCATACTAAGATTTCTGAACTTGCTGAAACTGAATCTCCGGTTGATACTGACCCAGTTAGTGGAACCGGTGACGAAGCCGACCACCGTGAAGAAACTTACACTGGTGGTAGCTTACCAGCAATGAACTATGATGTTGGGACTTATGTTTCAACAGAAACATTTGCCACAATGGTGGCAAACTATTGTTCTTTAAATGACGGTTCATCTTATCGTAACCTTCACGAAATTACTTCTTCAGTTGTTACTGGTTATGCTTATTATTATGTGCGCGATTATATCTCTCGTAACAATCTCGAGAATGACGCAGAGACACGCACTAAAGTTTTTAGCGATTTCTGTGTTGTTGCTACACTACGTTTACAAGGCGCGTTCATAGAAAGCGCAGATGAAATCTATAGCCAACTTTACGGAGCTGGTGAAGGAATTATCTCTGATGAATTTGAAATTAACTTAGATTACATCACCGGAATGCTTCTTCTTGTCCAAGACGAAAGCGAAACTGGTGTTTCTAACGCTGGCGTGCTTGACTTACTCGCGACTATTGGCGGTCAAAGTGCTAAATCAGACATCCTTAATGTCATCTCCAATTCTTCTAGTGCTCAAATCAAGAATTTCTTCCTAATTTGTCCAACTAACGTTATTTCTGTCGTTCTCGATGAAATCGAATTTACTGGCACTGACTTAAATGTCTTAATGGAAACTGTTGGTGTTGATACATTCCTTGAAATTGCTGGTGAAATTGGTGTTGAAAGAACACGTGCAATTATTCAAAACGTTCCATACTTTGATAAAACAGACTTTATTAATAAAGTTACTACTTTAACTGGTGCTCGTGAAGTTTGGAATGCGATTAAGAACATCCACATCGATGGTGTTCTTGTTCTACAAGAAAAACAATTCCAATGGGACGGTCTTGTTGAATTATTCGAAAAGATTGCTCCTATGAGCAAACTCAGAAATCTTGAAGACGAAAAGTGGAGGCATGAATTCCATATCGTCTTGGATACTTCTGTTGAAGAAGTTAAATTGGATGTCACACTTGGATTCAAAGGTAATTGCAAGTGGCTTCGTAAAGCCGCCGGAATTATCGATGACCATATCAAAGTAGAAGTCGTTGATGGCAAGTACATCATCAAGGTTGACATGCCAAACTTCCTCGCGAATATGTATCGCTATATCTTGGAAGCTGATTTCCTTGATGATGATCTTAAACATGAATTATGGGACTTAGCCTTCTCTACAGTTGATGAAGCTTATGAACACGTTCATGAAAAGACCATTTGGGATTTAGAAGAAAACGCTGAACAAATTGATTACCACATTCTCGCTCAATCAATTATTTCCGCTGATGAAATCAAAGAATTCTTTGGAATCTCTCGTTTTATCACTCAAGAAAGAGTTGATCAATTTATTGATAAATTATTTGAGGCTATTGACTATGTCAAAGACCTTAAACTCGATCCAATTTACGAACTTGTTGATCGTTTCTATGAAATTCCAGAAGATATGAAAGACAAGATTGATAAGATCTATGAAAAAGCGATCGCGCTAGTTAAACGCATTGCTGCGCGCAATTATAACGCTCAAGATTTACACGATTTACTCAGCGAGTACACATCTGAAGAATTCAACGAAAGAATCAACAACAAGATTGACTACTACCTTGAGAATGCTCGTGTTACAAGTTACTACAATCGTGCTCAAAGACTTTTAGAAAAAGTCTATGCACATGTTCCAGCTCGCTTCCGTAATATTTCGCTCATGGACTATTACAAGGGCAACAGCACATGGGAAGGTTCTGGTTCAGTTCATTTTAATATCACTAAACTTATCCGTAAGATTCCAAAGGTTGGACCAAAGATTGCTGACGCATTAAGCGCCATGTTTGATCATTTCCCAACTGACTTAAGTCTTGACTTAAGCTTTAATGGACATGACTTATATCGCATTTCTTATCACCTTGGTGATGAAGTGAAGACTGGTGCTTTACCAATCAACACAAATGCCACATTCTGGGCGAACGCCACACAAGTTCTCGATAATTATGAGTTACATGATATTGTTGGCTGGGCTGAAAAGCGTCAGAATGCTTATTCATACTTAGACGATATGCCAGAACGTGATGTTGACGCCTACCCAATTTGGTTCGTTAGCAGTGCTGATGTTGAAAAGACCTATGATGGTCTTGAATCAACCATTGAAGTGACACCAAACATCGAAGTTGAACACAACTATTCCTACATTTGGTTCAAAGATGGTGTCATCTTAGATGATGAAAATGAATCATCCATTACCGTTAAGAATCATAGCGATAGTGGAACATACTACTGCTATGTTGATGGTGTCAAACAAGCTGAAATTATTGTCTCAATTGACCAAATTGAAGTTGTTCCACCAACACAAAGTGTTGATATTGCTTGGGATGGTGAATCTCACGCTTATTACACATCATTTGGTGAAGCAAGTGAAGACGATCTCTTGTTCCATGGAACAGGTGATGTCGAGGCAACTGAACCAGGTGATTATGTTGTTGAGTTAGAACTCAATGATCCTGATAACTACTATTGGGGCGAAGGAAGCACTTCCTATAGTTGGA
>Ga0247611_10004741_pt1 | contig 18575 bp, 19 predicted proteins | sample 177DNAGHGhighgp2_FD_192422 | JGI IMG/M metagenome (GOLD analysis project Ga0247611, IMG submission 192422) | Sheep rumen microbial communities from Palmerston North, Manawatu-Wanganui, New Zealand - 1770 DNA GHGhigh gp2 | ecosystem: Host-associated > Mammals > Digestive system > Stomach > Rumen... | reverse complement strand
TACGGGTTGGCCTGTGCAGCACTCGGTTCTCAGTGCTACAGTGGTTAGTTCAACCTGTATGCGTGCCGATGCTTTGGCCACGGCTTGTATGGTGTTGGGCGAGAGCGAAGCACTGGAGATGATTGCCCGAGCTCAGAACGCTGCATGCTACCTCATCGTGGCAAAAAATGACAGTTTAGTGACCGTTACGTCCCCTAATTGGACAGATTTTATTCAAAAATAAAGAAAAAACTTGCATATATGCAAAATTTGTAGTATTTTTGCAGGCTAATTTGGCGAAATGCGCAAAAAAGGATTATTCATAGTACTCTTGACAATGGTGTTCTTCACGAGTTGTGGAGACTACCAGCGTTTGTTGAAATCGCGTGACCCGGAGGAGAAATACCAGGCGGCCTTGCGTTATTTCAACGATAAGCAATACGTCAAAGCGCAGACGCTGTTAGACGATGTAAGTTCGTACTACAAAGGCACGGAGCGTTCGGAGGATGTCCTGGCGTATCTGGCGCGCAGTTACATGGGACAGAAAGCCTATGAGTCGGCGACCAGTTACTACCAAGCCTACGTGCGCAATTACCCGAAGGGTAAGTATGCTGCCGAAGCCTATTTCCAAGTGGGTCACTGTCAGTATCTGGACTCACCGGACGCTCGTCTGGATCAAGAGACCACACGAAAAGCCATCGAGGCTTTCACGCAATTTGTAGAGTTGTACCCCGAGAGTCCGTACGCCGAGCAGGCCTACAAGGAAATGAGCGAGTTATACGACAAGTTAGCGCTTAAGGAATTGAAGAGTGCGCAGTTGTATTACAACCTCGGAACCTACTTGGGCAACAACTACCTCAGCTGCGAGATCACGGCGAAGAATGCGCTCAAGAACTACCCGAGCAACAAGTACCAGGAGGACTTCAACTGGCTTATTTTCCAAGCCAAGTACCAGCAGATGGTTAACTCGTTTGAGGACAAGAAGATCGAGCGCGCCCGCGATGCACAAGACGAATACTACAACTTCATCACTGAATATCCGAACTCCAAGCACCGCAAAGAGGCGGAACGAATGATGAACCAGATAAAGAAAATTATAAAAGATTAATATATGGATTACAAAAATTCTAAAGCACCAAAGAACACGGTAACACGTGACGTGAATCAGCTCACCGAGCCGGTAGGTAACGTGTACGAGACCGTGGCTATCATTGCTAAACGCGCTAACCAGATCAGTATGGGTATCAAGCGCGAGTTAGACGCCAAACTGCAGGATTTCTCTATCCCGCAGGATAACCTTGAGGAGACTTTCGAGAACCGCGAGCAGATTGAGATCAGCCGCCAGTACGAGCGTCTTCCGAAGCCGTCGTTGATGGCTACGCAGGAGTTTATCGACGGCGAACTCGTTTACCGTATCGGTAACCGCGACGAAGCACTTAAGTAATGCTTCAAGGCAAACACATCTTAGTGGGTATCAGCGGCGGGATAGCGGCGTACAAGATCCCGGAACTCATTCGCTCACTCATCAAAGCGGGTGCGGAAGTACGGGTCGCGACGACCAAGAATGCCCTGCAGTTCGTTACCGAGCTCACCCTACAGACCGTTTCGGGAAGTAGGGTGTATTCAGATGTGTTCGCCGCTATCAATGAGCACTCCACTGAACATATCTCGTTGCCTGAATGGTGCAACGCGATGATCATAGCGCCGGCAACGGCGAATGTGCTCGCCAAGATGGCCGCCGGTATAGCCGATGATGCATTGACCACCACTATCTGTTCGTGTACGGCACGCAAGCCTATCGTGGTAGCGCCGGCGATGAACGACAAGATGTGGGAGAGTCCCGCCACGCAGCAAGCGATCGAGACCATCCGTGGTTGGGAGAACGTGACGGTGATGGAGCCCGCCGAAGGCATGTTAGCCTGTGGCGTCGTAGGCAAAGGACGTATGCCGGAGATAGAAGAGCTGCAAGAGGCGCTGGAGTACGCGCTGACGCCCAAGACGATGGTGGGCAAGCGGGTGCTTATCACCGCCGGCGGCACGCAAGAGCAGATCGATCCGGTGCGCTTCATCAGCAATTACTCAACCGGCAAGATGGGAATGGCCTTGGCGCAGTCCTGTGCCCGCCGTGGCGCTGAAGTGACGCTCGTCTGCGGCAATGTGAGCGCTCCGCTCCATAACCCGCTCGGGCATATCCACCGCATCGATGCGCTGTCTGCACAAGCGATGCACGAGGCCTGCTTAAAGGCATGGCCGCAACAGGACATCGCTATCCTCTGCGCCGCTGTAGCAGATTTTGCACCGGAGACTAAAGCGGAAAATAAGATCAAGAAAGCCCCCGGTCAAACCTCAATAGACCTGCATCTAACCACCACGCCGGACATAGCCAAAGCGCTGGGCGAGCACAAGCGTACGGATCAACGTCTCATCGGTTTTGCTCTAGAGACGGAGCATGAAAAAGAAAATGCGCTCCATAAAATGGAACGCAAAAATCTAGATGCCATCGTACTCAATTCGCTTCGCGATAAGGGCGCAGGCTTCGGCACGGATACTAACATCGTTACTATCCTGCAAGCCGACGGTTCTGTTACCGCCCTACCCCTTCAATCCAAAGCGCTTATTTCCGAAGAAATCCTAAGAGTCCTTTTTTCTTAGGTTCGTCACCCTCAGCCGCTTCTTCATTCTCTGCAGCTTCAGGTTTCCACTCCTGACGCTCTTCGATCGTGCCTAACTGGTTCTGCACGTAACTGATCACGTCCTGAAGTCCTTCTGTAAAGTGAGCGAAATCCTCCTTGTAGAGGAATACTTTGTGTTTTTCGAACGAAGGCGCTTCTCCTTCTTCACCTTGACGACGTTTGCTCTCGGTGATCGAGAGATACAAATCGTTGTTGCGCGCCTTACGAACGTCTAAGTAGTAAATACGCTTCCCTGCTTTGACGGAACGGCTGTAAACAATCTCCTGTTCGCGTCTTTCGTCTTGATTCTTCTCCATTTTTCAACTATTTTTGAGAAATCCGCTGCAAAATTAGTAAAATTTTTCTATTTATACAAATAAAAACGATTAAATTTTACTAATTTATTGCATATATCCAATTTTTTTTGTATCTTTGCGCGATTTTTGGTTTGCGCGCGTTATGCGCGTACAGGTACGAACATTATTTATATAGGATATGATTAACAGAACGATGGTTCGAACGCGTGTGGTACAGACCCTGTTCGCTTATTACAAGGACGGGGACAAGACGGTTACTACGGCGCGAAAGGAATTGACAAAGAGTTTTGCCGACACGTACGATTTGTATTTTGTGTTATTGGATTTTGCCAACGTACTGACGGCCTACGCGCAGCAGCAGTTGGAGGAGCAGATCGGTCGCGCGAAAGCTACTCACTCGAATTGGACGCCCAACAGGCGTTTCACGCAGAACCGCTTTGCGCAGCAGTTGTTTGACAACCGCGCATTGCGTCGCCGCGTGGAGGAGCAGCATTTGGGTTGGGACAGCGGCATGACGGCTGTCTTTGACACGTACAAACGCCTGACGGAGAGCGATTTTTATCGTCAGTACATGGAGGCGGAGACCTGTACGTACGAAGATGACAAGCGTATTTGGCGACTGATTTATCAGAATCTGCTGGCCAACAGCGTAGCACTGGAGGATGCGCTCGATGAGATGGAAGTAGCGCTGGACAAATCCAACTGGAGCGTTGATTCAGATATCGTACTCAGTTACGTGATCAAGACCGTGAAGCGTTTCAAAGAGGACAGCGATCCGGACATGCCGTTGCTGGAGATGTTCGACAACGAAGATGAACTGCGTTTTGCGACTACCCTCTTGGAGAAAACCATCGAAGGTCATGATCGCTTCGAGCAACTGATCAATGAACACCTCAAGGGTTGGGACGCCGATCGTATCGCGTATATGGATCGTATCATTCTGGAGACTGCGCTCGCAGAGATCCTGGAATTTGAAGACATCGCCCTGACCGTTTCCATGAACGAGTATATCGAGTTGGCCAAGACCTACTCGGGCGATAAGAACTACATGTTCATCAACGGTATATTAACCGAAATCCTCCGCGACCTCAAGAACAGCGGAGAGTTCTTTAAAGCATTAACATTAAAATAATTATACTTATGTTACTCAATCTTATTTTATTGCAGGCCGAGGCAGGCCAAGCACAAGGTAGTCAATGGAGCTTCTGGATCATGATGATCCTGATCTTCGTCGTTTTCTATTTCTTTATGATTCGTCCGCAGACCAAGAAGCAGAAAGAGCTTCAGGCACAACGCGAGGCGATGAAGAAAGGCGACAAGGTCGTTACCGCCGGTGGTATCTACGGTGAGATCAAAGAGGTTCAAGAGAACGCTTTCATCATCACGATTGCCAAAGACGTGACCATCAAAGTAAGCAAAGACAGTGTGTTCGCTGACGCTTCGGACGCTCAACAAGCAGCCGAGAAGAAGTAAGAAATAAACGGTGAGAAAGGACGTTCTGACATTTCTGTTGTTTGTGGTGTTAGCGGCGCTCGTGTGGTACGTCCACGCGATGCAGTCGGTGCGTAACACGCATGTGCCGGTACTGATTCAGTACACCGGTAAACCCGGTGCGATCGGTTTGAAAGAGCCCGGTCTGCCGGACACGGTGATGATTGAGGTACGCGATGCGGGTGCACGACTGAATGCCTATCACAAGAACCCTTTACGTCTAACGATTGATCTGCACAGCTATATCCACGGCGAGAAAGGTACGATTCATGTGCCGTCCGATGCCTTGCGACGCAGTATAAGCGATATATTGCAGGGTACGAGTAAACTCATTGAGACCTCCCCGGACGAGATCCGTTGTGCCTACTTCACGGAGAAAGAGAAGAGCGTGGTACTGGCTTTCGATGGCGAGGTAAGCCCTGCAGCAGAGTATCAAATCACGACGGCGCCTACGCTGAGTCGTTCGCGTATCAAGCTCTACGGTGAAGATCGTGCACTCAATGCTATCGATACGGTTTATACGGAGCACTTGATACTGAGTGACGTCTACGACACCCTGGATGTACGCGCAGCCCTCTTGGCTCCGCACAACACGCGGCTCGAGGCTGACAGTGTAGATCTTCGAGTAGTCACCGAGCGCTTCACGGAGCGGAAATTCACTGTGCCGCTGAAGATCATCGGTGTACCGGAGGGCTATCATATCCGTCTCTTCCCAAAAGAAGTAGAGGTGAGCGTTCGCGTCGGCATCAGTCATTTTGCGCAGATACAGGCGGAGGATATCCAAGCCTACTGCACCTATTCGCCTGAACGAACGGATAAGTTGGACGTTGATATTCATTACAAGAATCCTTACATCACCGCCGCGTGGACCTATCCGGCAGTGGTGGAATTTATATTAGAGCAATGAGAAAAATTCAAATGGTCGATCTGCAGACGCAGTACCAGCACATCAAGCAGGATATCGATGCCGGCATTCAGGAAGTGATTGATTCGGCTGCGTTCATCAAAGGTCAGAAAGTGTCGGATTTTCAAGCACACTTAGAGGCTTATACCGGAGCCAAGCACGTGATCAACGTCGGTAATGGAACGGACGCTTTGCAGATTGCCCTGATGGGGCTGGGGCTGAAACCCGGTGATGAGGTGATTACCCCTACCTTCACCTTCATTGCCACGGCAGAGGTTGTAGCATTATTAGGTCTGACGCCGGTGGTGGTCGATGTCGATTGGAACACGATGAATATAGATGTAGAGTCCGTTCGCCGCGCTATCACCCCGAAGACGAAAGCGATCGTGCCGGTACATCTGTTCGGTCAATGTGCGAACATGCAAGCCATCATGGCGCTGGCCAAGGAGCATCATCTGTTTGTAGTAGAAGATGCGTGTCAAGCCATCGGTGCGAAGTACACGTTTGCCAATGGCGAGACCAAACAGGCAGGCACGATGGGGAATATCGGTTGTACGTCGTTCTTCCCCTCGAAGAACTTAGGCTGCTACGGTGACGGCGGCGCTATCTTCACCAATGACGATGCCTTGGCAGATAAGATGCGGGCGATCGCCAACCACGGTTGTCGCGTACGCTATCATCATGATGAGATAGGCGTTAACAGTCGTTTGGATTCTATCCAAGCCGCTATTCTGGATGCCAAACTGCCGCATCTGAACGAATATATCGCGGCGCGTCAACGCGCAGCTGCGTACTACGATAAGGCTTTTGCCAACAACGACAAGTTGCTTATCCCGGGTCATGAACCCAACTCGACACATGTATTCCATCAATACACGCTCCGCGTGGTAGGAGCCGATCGGGACAAGCTCCGCGAAGGATTGGCAGAACGCGGTATTCCGGCGATGATCTATTATCCCGTTCCGCTGCACCAACAGAAAGCGTACCTCGACCCGCGATACAAAGACGGCGATTTCCCCGTAGCAGAGAGACTGGCAGGTTGTGTACTGTCGCTGCCGATGCATACGGAACTCGACGAGGAACAACTTGAGTACATTACGAGTAATGTTCTCAGATTGGTAAATGGTAATTTGTAATTGGTAATTTATGCAAAAAGTAGGTCTTCAACAAACGCTCACGCAGACAACCAAGTTGTCGCCCACCCAGATTCAGGTGATTCGTATGCTCGAGTTACCTTCTATCGAGTTGAACCAACGCATCAACGAGGAGTTACAGGATAACCCCGCGTTGGAAGAAGGACGCGATGAGATGGACGATTTGAGTCTGGACAATGACACGATAGACGAGGAAGGTTACATGCCCGAAGACGGCTATGATGACGGTCGTCAGCGTGATCCGTTACAGAACGAAGACTTCAATTACGAGCAATATATCTCCGACGACGAGACACCGAGTTACATGCTGCATCAGCAGTACAGCCCCGCCGATGATGACCGACGTGAAGTGCCGATTATCGGTGGCAGCAGTCTGATTGAGGAGTTGAAGGCACAGGTTTATCTGACGAAGATGACCAAGCCGCAGCGACATGTGGCCAAATGGGTGTTGGGTAATATCGACGATGACGGCTATCTGCGCCGCACCACCGAGCAGTTGGTGGACGATCTAATGTTCCAAGAACAGATCAACATCACCGACGAAGAGATGGAGGAGATCGTTCGACAGATCAAGTTGTTCGACCCTCCCGGCATCGCCAGTGCCAACCTGCAAGAGTGTCTCTTGCGACAGTTGGAGGTTAAACTGGAAGAAGACCCTAACTCAGAGTCACTGGCTTTTGCCCACGCTATCATCGAGCGGTATTTTGAGGATTTCTCCAAGCACCATTTCGATAAGATCAAACAGCGTCTGGAGTTGTCGGACGACGATTTCCAGGAGGCAGTGCAGGAGATCGTGCACCTGAATCAAAAGCCCGCCAATGCCTTCACCGGCAATGTCTATGAGACCCAACGGGAGACGATCATTCCGGACTTCACCATCGAGGAACGCGATGAGGAGTTATACGTGGTACTCAACACGGGTGATATCCCCGAGTTGCATGTCAGTCGCGATTACAAAGAGATGCTGGAGGAGTATAACCGCCAACCGAAGAACCAAGAGAGCCGCGAAGCGAAAGCGTTCATCAAGCAGAAGTTAGACGCAGCACAGTCGTTTATCGACGCCATCAAACAGCGTAACGAGACGCTAATGAAGACGATGACGGCGATCCTCAAAGCGCAGTACGATTTCTTCCTGGACGGTGAAGAGACGAGTCTGAAACCGATGGTATTGCAGGACATCGCCGACCGTACGGGATACGATGTATCGACTATATCGCGCGTGAGCAACAGCAAGTACGTCCAGACACGATTCGGTATCTACCCGCTGAAGTATTTCTTCTCAGAGTCGATGACCAATGCCGAAGGCGATGAGGTCTCTACCCGCGAGATCAAGAAGATGCTGCAGGAGTTGATTGATAACGAAGATAAACGCAGTCCGTTGACGGACGAGCAGTTGGTGGAGTTCATGGGACACCATGGTTATCCGATAGCCCGTCGAACGATTGCCAAGTACCGTGACCTGTTAGGTATTCCGGTAGCACGTCTGAGAAAACGTATATGAACCGTGTCCTCAACATAGTAGCCAAGAGTCTGAGTGTGGTACTCTACCCGCTCTTCATCCCCACCTACGGGATCATTCTCTTTTGCATCGCGCACTCGATACATGTCGCGCCTTTGGCAGGTGTATGGGTAGCGGTTGCAGTCACTGGAACGCTCCTCTTGACCTGCATACTGCCGATCACTGCTATCTGGATTCTCGTTAGACGGGGCGTGGTCAAAGACCTGTATATTGACAATCCGCAAGAACGCACGATGCCGTATATCTACGCGGCTTTTGGTTTTGGTTTCTGGTCTTATCTGCTGGTGAAGATCCTTCAGGCGCCGAGTTACCTGTCCAGCGTTGCTATCGGTGCTACGGTAGCGATCGTGCTGGTAGCACTCATCAATCGCAAGTGGAAGATCAGTGCTCATCTCGCAGGCATAGGAGGATTAGTAGGAGGGATACTCAGTTATTGCATGGGTATTACTGCTATTCCCACTTGGGGAACATGGGCGCTGTGGATAGGATTGTCGTGGCTGCTGATGTGGGCTCGCCTATATCTGAACGCCCATACGGGTGCCCAAGTAAGCGCCGGTTGGCTCTTGGGCATCGCCTGTACTTTTTTACCGTATTTGATCTTAAGCAATGTATAGTCGTCTTCGCACATATGTATTGAGTGGTATCCTGTTCGTCTGTCTGGGCGCGCAGGCTGTTGCGTTGAGCGATGAGGCGCGTATCTCGTTGCTCACGTGTACGCCGGGCGAAGAACTATACGCGCGCTACGGGCACACGGCTATCCGCGTGTGCGATAGTGTCAACGAACTCGATATTGTGTTCAACTACGGGATCTTCAATTTCAACACCGATCATTTCTACTGGAAATTTGTGAAAGGCGAGACCTGGTACGAGTTGGGTGCGACACCTTATTGGTGGTTTATGCGGGAGTACGAAGAGGAACAGCGACCCGTATATGAACAGGTGCTGAATCTCAATGCCGGGCAATCCAACGCTATATGGAAAGCCTTGGTAATAAATTACCAGCCCCAAAATAGGAAATACTTGTATAATTTCGTTTTCGACAATTGTGCCACACGCCCATACCAACTTATAATAAATGTATTAGGAGATTCTATCGTCTCGGATTATGACGGCTATACCTGTCAGACATACCGTAATTTTATTAGTCACTATACAGGACAACACACATGGGCAAATGCAGGAATCAACTTGTTGTTCGGTCCCAAAGCCGACCGGCCGATGACAAACGGACAGCGGCTTTTCCTCCCTGAAGAACTAATGTATTATATTCAGTATGCTCACTCTTTGGACGGCATCCGCTTGATAAAATATAGTGACATTGGTCCCTTCAAGGTTATCCACACGCCGTGGTATGCCACTTGGGAACTCGGTCTGGTACTGTATTTCCTGGCTGTGTTAGCAATGAGTATAATAGACCGGATTCGCGGAAAATGGAGTTGGTGGGTGGAGCTTGCCGCAGGTATTCCCTACCTTGTATTACTATTGATTGTAACATTTCTTACATTCTTTTCCTGCCATCCTTTGGTAGGTTTTGGGTGGAGACTGTTTATTATTCCTTTGACACATTTATGCGCAAGACTTATCTATATAGTACGTTGATACTCAGCCTGCTGGCTGTTTGTTCGTTCGCTGCGCCGCGTCTGACGGTGGTAGCGGTAGTGGACGGTTTGACAGCTGAGAACCTCGCCACATTGCGTCCTTATTGGTTGCAGGGCGGTTTCCGAACGTTGAGCGAAGAGGCTTTCCAGACGACCGTGGCATACCCGCATCTGGTGTATGGCGGTAATGAGACAACAGCAACCTTGATGACCGGTGTCACGCCGGATAGGCATGGGTTTAGCATGGACGCTTATTTCGCGCGCCGCGACCGTAGGACGCATGCGATGCTGGAGGATAAATCCGTTCGCGGTATCGGTACGGGTTTGCAGATCTCAGCGAAGAACTTGCTGGCGCAGACGCTCACCGATCGCATGCGATTGATGTATCCCGAGGCGAAGATCTACGCCATCGGACTGCAGCCGGAGACGAGTGTACTGCTGGCCGGACACGCGGCGAATGCCTGCTGTTGGATCGATGCGGAGTCCCAACAATGGGTAGCGACCGCCGCCTATACTGAGGGACTGCCTTCGGCGGCGTACGAGCAGAACAAGTCAGGAAAGATTGCCACCTTGGCAGCCCGTCAATGGACACCACGCATGGATATCCCTACCTATACGGCACCCACCGCACAAGAGCAGAAGAAAGGTTTTACGTATAACGTAGCAGACGTCCTGTTGCATTCCCCGCAGGCGAATACCTTGGTTATCGAACTGGCCTTGGCCATCCAGAAAGCGGAGCGCTTAGGCATGGATGCTATACCGGACGTGTTGATGCTTCAACTCAACACCCTGAGTCCCGCTGCGCAGTCAGACCGCATTGCCAGTGCCGAACACGAGGACATGTACCTGTGGCTTAATCAAGACATGGGTTTCTTGATGGAGCAACTCGATAAACGTATCGGTCGCACGAACTATCAGATTCTGGTAGTGGGTCGTCCTATGACGGGCACTGATCCGCAGACTTTGGCGGATATCCACATGCCGGTTCAGGACTTCAATGCCGATCGGGCAGCCGCGCTGACGGGTACGTATCTGATGGCCTTGTACGGTCACGAGCGTTGGGTGGACGGTGCCTACGGACAATCGCTATACCTCAACCGTACCCTCATCGAGCAGAAACGACTCAACTTAGAGACCATCCAAAGGCAAGTAGCTAATTTCCTAATGGATTTTGAGGGCATACAGATCGCCATGCCGAACTACGAAGCGATGCGCTATCCGATGTTGGGTGCTTCGCTTTGCAAGCGTCATACAGGCGATGTGGTGTTTATGCTCCAACCGGGTTGGCGACTGATGGAGAACGAGAACAAACGCATCGATAAGGTGGTGGACGACAATCCCATTTCGCCTCTCATACTTTGGAGCGGAACAATTCGTCCGATGCCGCAGAATCAATTGACTGCAACAGACGTTGCCGATTTGATATTTCATTAAACATAAAACATTATAAAATGATATTTCACGAGATTAAAGTTAAGTACGACCGTCAGACGGGTGAGGACAACCCGGGTAAGGTAAAAGAGATTTACCTGATTGATGGTGCAGTGAGTTTTGCAGACGCAGAGAACTGTCTGATGGACGAGATCAAACCGTTCATTTTCGGTGACTGCGAGGTACAGAACTGCAAACGCAGTCAGTTCTTCGATGTTTTCCCGAACGAAGGCGGAGCGTTCTGGTACAAAGCCCGCGTTGAGATGATCACTATTGACGGCGACAAAGAGACCCGTAAGAACGTAGCGTTCCTGGTTCAGGCGAACATGCTGGACGATGCAGTCTTCGCCCTCAAAGAGGCACTCAAGTCGTATGACTGCGAGATCATCTCGATTGCCAAGACGCCGATCATGGATATCCTGCATGCCGTTCAATAATGCCGCTGCAGTTTGACATACGAGCGATCCTGAAGAGCAAAGCTCCGAAGGCGAAGGTACCGAATTTCGTTATCCGGTATCTGGAGCGCATTGTGCATGTCGAGCAGATGAACGCTTTTCTGCGCAAGTATCCGGATCTGAAAGGCTACGAATTCATCGACCGTGTCATTCATGAAGAGTTGGGGTGTACGGCCTCTATTGACGGAACGGAGAATATACCTACGGACGGTCGACCTGTTATCTTTGTGAGCAACCACCCGCTCGGTGGGTTGGACGGAATGATCATCGCACAGATGATTCACGAGAGCCGTCCCGACAGTCGCGAGTTGAAGGTGATCGTCAATGAGCTGCTGATGTACATGGAGCCGATCAACGCGTTGTGGGCACCGGTGAGCAAGACCAAGATGCTAAGCAAAGAGCAGGCCGCGGAGCAACAAAGGATGTGGGAAGCACAGACCGATGTATTGACTTTTCCGGCCGGCGCTTGCAGCAGGCTTCAACGGATCAACGGCCATTGGCAGATACAGGATCTGGAATGGCAGAAGAACTTCGTTCAGCGCGCCCGCGAGTACAAGCGGGATATCATTCCGATCTATTTTGAGGGCAAGAACAGTACGTTCTTTTATACCCTGGCTTTGATACGCAAATGGTTGCATATCAAGCTTAATATCGAGATGTTATACCTGGTGGACGAGATGTATGGTGCACACGGAAAGCACTTCAATGTGCACGTGTTGCCGCCTATCCCCTACACCACTTTAGATACCAGTAAATCACCCAAACAATGGGCACAAACCATAAAATCAATTGTTTATGCAAGCAATCATTCCGGCAGTTGAAACATCGCTTCTATTGAAAGAGTTAGAAGGTCATTTGCTTCGTCCGTCGAATAAAGCGGACAACCTGATTTATGACATCACGGCACACGAGTGTCCGAACGTGATGCGTGAGATAGCGCGTCTGCGTGAGATCAGTTACCGTGACGGAGGTGGAGCAACAGGCAAAGAGATGGACATCGACGAGATGGATACGATGGCGAAGCCGTATCATCAACTTATTGTGTGGGATCCGGAGAATAAGCAGATTGTCGGCGGTTACCGCTATCTGTTAGGTCACGAAGCCGAGATACGCGACGGACAACCGTTCATCACGTCGGCGCACCTGTTCCATTACTCGGAGCGTTTTATTAGCGAATACCTGCCCCACACGATTGAGTTCGGTCGCGCGTTCGTACAGCCGATGTACCAGAAGCGTGAGATGGGTGTGAAGGCACTCTTTGCGCTGGATAATATATGGGATGGTATCGGTGCTATCATGCATAACAACCCCGATATCCGCTGGATGATTGGTAAGGTGACTATCTATCCGGACTATAACGAGACCGCACGTGAACTGATCTACGCATATTTGGATCGCTATCATCGAGGCGAAAAGGGATTGTTTGAACCGTATAACCTTCTGCCGCTACGTCCGATAGATACGCCGTTTGAGGGCGAAGACAAACAGGAGAACTACCACATTCTCCAGCACGCCGTACGGGAACAAGGGACGGTCATTCCGCCTATGTTCTCCGCTTACCTCAACCTGACGAACGACCTGATGTTCTTCGGCAACGCTATCAATGATGAGTTAGCGAATGTGTACGAGACAGGTATTATGGTGGATCTGGAAACCGTTTATCCGGAAAAGAAAGAGCGCTATATCACGCCTTATATCCAATGGCAGGAGTCGCAGAACAAATAAATAAGGTCCGCGCACATATACCCGCGCACGTGACGCTGGTATGTGTCAGTAAGTTTCAGCCGATAGAGGCGATACGCGAGGCGTACGAAGCCGGTGAGCGTCATTTCGGGGAGAGTCGTGTGCAGGAATTAAAGCAGAAAGTAGCGGCGCTGCCATCCGATATCCACTGGCATTTCATCGGACATTTGCAAACCAATAAAGTGCGTGACCTGCTGAAGTTACGCCCGTATCTCATTCAGTCTGTGGACTCTGAGCGATTGCTACAGACCATTAACGACGAAGCCGCCAAGCAAGGGATTGTACAAGACGTTCTGCTGGAGGTACATGTAGCGAAAGAAGAGACGAAAACCGGCTTCAGTCCTGAAGAAATCTCCAATGTCCAATATCCAATGTCCAATGTCCGCATCCGCGGATTAATGGCCATGGCCACGAATACGGAGGATGAAGCAGAGATACGGCGGTGTTTTCAAACAGCGCAAGCGTGTCTTTCCACTTTCCACTCTTCACTTTCCACTTTATCCATGGGCATGAGCGATGACTACCGGATTGCTATTGAATGCGGCAGTACGATGGTGCGTATAGGAAGTACTATCTTCGGCGAGCGGAATTATTCACGAAAATTGAAAGCGGTTTTCTTTGATCAGGACGGTGTTCTTTTCAATTCGATGCCGTACCACGCGCAGTCATGGGAGTTGGCAATGAACGAGAACGGATTGCCGTTCACCAAGAACCAAACGTATAAAAATGAAGGTCGTACAAGTGCGTCGGTTATCAATGAGGCCTATCGCTTGGTACACGGTGTAGAGGCACCACAGGAGGTGATAGAAGCCGTCTATAGCGCGAAGTCGAATCATTTCATTCGTCTGACCCGAGGTCAACTGCCGGAAGTGATACCGGGCATTAAGGATGTACTGCATATGTTGCACGAACACGGTGTACAGTGTTGGGTAGTGACCGGTTCCGGTCAACGCAATCTGATTAATAGTCTGAATGACACATTCGATCATGTATTCTCGGGCATCATCTGCGCTTTCGATGTCACGCGTGGCAAACCCGATCCAGAGCCGTATCTGAAGGCATGGGAGCGGAGCGGTTTTGCCAAGAACGAGTGCATGGTAGTAGAAAACGCACCGCTCGGTGTACGCGCTGGTAAAGCCGCGGGACTATACACGGTGGCTGTTAATACGGGTATTCTATCCGATGCGGATCTTGCCGCCGCAGGCGCGGATGTAGTACTGCCCGACATGAAAGCTCTTCTGCAACACTTGACTGCCATTTTGTCAGTATAGTTACGTTTGGAACGTAGTTTGTAGATTGTTTAGTGAGATTTGATTATTAACTAAACGATTTACAACTATGAATGCCAACAATCAAAACGAAAATTTACAGAAATTTGCGATCAACCTATGCGAGCGGGCTCGCGAGGGCAAATTGGATCCCGTGATCGGTAGAGATGACGAGATTAGACGTGTTTTACAGATTCTGAGTCGTAGAACGAAGAATAACCCTATTTTGATCGGTGAACCGGGTGTAGGTAAGACGGCTATTGCAGAAGGTCTTGCCCATCGTATCGTGCGTGGTGACGTACCCGAGAACCTGAAGAAGAAACAGATCTACTCCCTCGATATGGGTGCGCTCATTGCGGGTGCGAAATACCAGGGCGAGTTTGAGGAGCGTCTGAAAGGCGTAGTAAACGAAGTCGTAGCCGCAGCGGGTGAGATCATCCTGTTTATCGATGAGATCCACACGCTGGTAGGAGCCGGAAAGAGTAGCGGAGCCATGGACGCAGCGAATATATTGAAGCCGGCGTTGGCTCGTGGTGATCTGCGCGCTATCGGTGCAACGACATTGGATGAGTATCAGAAATATTTCGAGACCGATAAGGCACTGGAGAGACGATTCCAGAAGGTAATGGTGGACGAACCGGATGAGGCGGCTACGATATCTATTCTGCGTGGTCTGAAGGAGCGCTATGAGACCCATCATAAGGTACGTATCAAAGATGACGCGATCATTGCGGCTGTGACGCTTAGTGCGCGTTATATCACCGATCGTTTCTTACCGGATAAAGCCATCGACCTGGTGGACGAGGCTGCTGCTAAGTTACGTCTGGAGGTGGACTCCAAACCGGAAGAGATTGATACGCTGGATCGTCAGATCAAGCAGTTGGAGATCGAGCGCGAGGCCATCAAACGCGATAAGGACGATGCCAAGCTGAAAGTGATCGAAGAACAACTCTCCGAGTTAAAAGCGAAGAGTGAAGAGTTAAATAAACGCTGGAACCAAGAGAAAGGGTACGTGGCGACTATCCAGAATGAGAAAGCACGCATCGAGACCTTGAAACATCAGGCGGAGGTAGCAGAGCGCGAAGGTGATTATGGTAAAGTAGCGGAGATTCGCTATAGTCAGATTCCTGCCGCAGAAGCTAATATCAAGAGCGCACAAGACTCGCTGCACGCGATCAGTAATGAGGCCTTGATTAAAGAGGAAGTCGATGAAGACGATATCGCCGAAGTAGTTGCTCGCTGGACGGGTATTCCGGTAGCGAAGATGATGCAATCGGAACGCGATAAGTTGCTGCATCTGGAGGAAGAACTGCATAAGCGTATCATCGGTCAAGATCAAGCCATTGAGGCGGTGAGTGATGCGATCCGTAGATCGAGAGCAGGTCTGCAAGACCCCAAACGACCAATTGGTAGTTTCATCTTCCTGGGTACGACCGGTGTTGGTAAGACGGAGTTGGCTAAGGCACTCGCGGACTACCTGTTCGATGACGAAAATATGATCACGCGTATTGATATGAGTGAGTACCAGGAAAAGTTCAGTGCTACCCGACTGATTGGTGCACCTCCGGGATACGTGGGATACGATGAGGGTGGTCAGCTGACGGAAGCCATCCGAAGAAAACCCTACTCTGTCGTGCTGTTCGATGAGATCGAGAAAGCGCATCCGGATGTCTTCAATGTGTTGCTGCAAGTGCTGGACGACGGACGTCTGACAGATAACAAAGGACGTGTCGTCAACTTCAAGAACACCTTGATCATCATGACGAGTAACTTGACGGAAGAGCAGTTACGCGCAAGTGTACGACCGGAGTTCATCAACCGTATCGATGAGATCATTCATTTCAGTGAGTTGACTGAGAGCGATATCAAGGCGGTTGTAGGTCTGCAAGTAAGCCGCATCCATAAGATGCTGGAGGCACAAGGTATTGACCTGCGTGTGACGGATGATGCGATCGGTTATATTGCGAAAGAAGGTTATGATCCTCAGTTCGGTGCGAGACCGGTTAAGCGGGCATTGCAACGACTGGTACTCAATGAACTGAGTAAGTCGATCATTGCCGGAAAGGTGGATCAGAACAAACCGGTGATCGTTGAACTAAGAGACGGAGAGTTGAAATTCCGCAATTAACAGAAAAAGAGCGTTTCGGCGCTCTTTTTTTTGTTTATATCAAAAAAAAACTGTACCTTTGCAGCGTTTTTTGAAACGATGCAACGAAACACATACATATTTGTAGCTTTGACAGCGCTGTTAGCGCTGCTTTTCTGCTTGGATGTATGTAGCGGGAGTATGTGGTTGTGGCCGTGGGGAGACTTGAGTGTGATGGAGCAGAATATTTTACACGCGATCCGTTTGCCGAAGGCCATCACAGCTATTCTGGCGGGTGCAGCCTTGTCGGTTTCGGGACTTATTATGCAGACGCTATTTCGTAATCCCCTGGCAGGTCCCTATACGTTAGGTGTATCGAGTGGAGCGAGCCTCGGTGTGGCATTTCTCACAATGTGTTCGGCGACTCTGGTACTGATGTTACCGATTGCGGCTTGTATTGGCGCAACACTGGTGTTGCTGCTGGTATTGGCGGTGAGCAGGAAGGTGACGAGTAATGTGAGTTTGCTGATCGTGGGTATGATGTTTGGAAGCATTGCGGGTGCGTTGGTGAGTCTGCTGCAGAACTTCGCTAATCCGGATGCGCTGAAGTTGTTTATCGTGTGGACGTTAGGTTCGCTGAGTAGTGTCGGTTGGAGCGATATGCAGTTGATGGTACCGATCTTAGCGGTAGGAGCGCTGTTTGTGCTATTGAGCCTGAAACCACTGAACGGTTTGATGTTAGGCGAAGACTACGCGCGCGGTTTGGGAATCAACGTGAGACGAACGCGCTTGTTTATCGTGCTGGCGACAGGATTATTAGCGGGCGGTGTCACAGCATTCTGTGGACCTATTGCTTTTATCGGTGTTGCTGTACCGCATATCGCGCGCGGGATCTTTCGGACATCGAATCATCGAGTGACTATTCCGGCATGTGTGTTGATCGGAGCGTGTTTGTTGCTGGTATGCGACGTACTCTGTTCGCTGGCCATTTATCCGCTGCCGATCAGTACGGTGAGCGCGTTGTTCGGTGCGCCGGTAATCATATGGATAATACTTAAAAATAAATAATAATGTCTGTACATGTACAAAATAGCCGAATGACGACGACCAAGTTACGTCAGATGAAGGCGAACGGCGAGAAGATCGCCATGTTAACGAGTTATGATTTCACCTTAGCGAGTCTGGTGGATGAAGCAGGAATTGATATTCTGCTGGTGGGAGACAGCGCAAGCAATGTCGTTTGCGGCAACCAAACGACGCTACCCATCACGGTGGACGAGATGATTTTCCTGACAAAGGGAGTTGTTCGCGCGGCCGAGCACGCGCTGGTGGTATGCGACATGCCGTTTAGCAGTTATCAGGTAAGCGAAGAGGAGGCGGTGCGTAATGCCATTAAGATCCTCAAAGAGAGCGGTTGCGATGCCGTTAAGTTAGAGGGAGGCGAAGAGATTCTGCCGTCGATCAAGCATATGATTCAGGCGGGTGTACCGGTGATGGGGCACTTGGGGCTGACCCCGCAGAGCGTGAACCAATTCGGAGGTTATGGCTTGCGGGCTAAGGAAGATGCGGAAGCAGAGAAACTGCTGCATGACGCGAAGTTATTGGACGAGGCGGGCTGCTTCTCGATTGTATTGGAGAAGATTCCTGCGGCGCTGGCAGCGAAAGTGACGAAGGCAGTTAGTTGTCCGGTGATCGGAATCGGTGCGGGCAACCAATGCGACGGTCAAGTGCTGGTACTGCACGATATGTTAGGACTGAACCAAGGCTTCAAACCAAAGTTCCTCCGGCATTTTGCAAAGTTGGCGGAGGTTGTCAAAGGCGCGGTGGGCGAATATGTATCCGCGGTCAAAGACAGCAGTTTCCCTAACGAAGAGGAAAGCTATTGATCAAGAAAAGAGAAGAAAAAAAAGAGGCGCGTGCCTCTTTTTTTATGGGATGAGTGCTTGGATTTTCTCCGC